>ENA-UOTX01000321-UOTX01000321.1-compost-metagenome-genome-assembly--contig:-NODE-321-length-54216-cov-15.620865_pt1 | contig 54216 bp, 25 predicted proteins | sample MGYA00238143_ERZ746982 | MGnify/ENA primary metagenome ERZ746982 (study PRJEB28758, sample SAMN06268862) | compost metagenome | isolation source: single cell | place: USA: California, Emeryville, Joint... | reverse complement strand
GTCGGCAAGCTTAACATGAACACTCACTCTGAGCCACCTCAAGCTGCCTCAAAGAAAGACAAGATCCCACTCCTCGAAAGACACGTCAGTGTGTTGGATGAGTACTCTGTTGATATCCTCATCAGACAGGCATTCCATGTGCTCTTCTCTGAGCTCGAAGACGCTGACAAGAACTACAAGGAATTCAAGGGTATCGACTGGCTCGTCTACCAAAGATACCTCAGAAGAAAGGAAATCGAGGCTGAAAAAGACAAGAAGAAAGCCAAAAAAGACACCAAGAAGCCAGAAGCCCGTGAAAGATGGGGCGAAGAAGATGAAGAGGAGGAAGAAAAGGCTGCAGGAACCGACGATAAGAAAGAGAAAAAGGAAGAAGAATCTGACATTGATGAAGAAATCGAACTCGAATTCATTGAAGAATTGAAAGAAGAAGAAAAGAGCGCTCAGGAAAAGCAAGAGGAAACTAAGGAATCCAAGAAAGAAAAAGACCCTAAGAAACTGAAGAATAAGAGACTAAAGGAAATCATCGAAAGAGAAGAGAAAGGCCTCTTTGAGCTCCAAAACAAGCTCTATGACCCAGATTTCCTCTACAGACTCTTATGTCTGATCTTCAAATGCGTGACGATGGGTAACGATATCGTCTCAGCGGTCGTTGGAAATCCTAAGTACATCGCGATTCTATTGGCGCTCTTGAAGAGCTCACCACCTCAGCATCAAATTATCATTCTTAAGACCATCGACGCTCTCTTCTCCATCCTCCCAGTCGAACTCTTCCACGATTCTGCTCTTACTCTTAGAGAAAGAGTCAAGCCTAATCCAAAGGACTACTTCCAGGTCACTGAGAAGGATAGCCAATCTCTCCAGATCATTAAGCATTTGTTGAACCACATGGCAGAAATCAGAAATAGAGGATTCGATACTAGCCTTAAATACCCAGATCAGTATGCCGTTTCGAATGAACTCGTTGGAGTTCTCAGAAATCTCCTCGAGAATCCAAACTGGAACAAGGATATGACTACCTTCGTGACTGAGGGATTATCTGGCGATGATGTTGCTACCAAGCAAACTATCCTCGCCATCATCGGAGGAGAACTCAACGGTTTGAGATTTGGTGGAAAGATTCACATCTCTTCTACTGATCGTGATGAAGTCTTCGAAGACAACGTTCTTCTCAAGAGCCAGCTCCCAGTTTCCACTGAAAACGCTACTATCCTCGGATTCACTCAAGAATATAAGGAAAAACTTTCTGAAGAGGAGAAGAAAAAGAGAGACGAGAAGAAAGATACATCCAACCGAGGTCAAATTTACATGAACATTGGTCCAGTCTCTGAAGGTCGCAACCCTCTTGTCTTGATTCACTCAACCATCAACAAGGAACTCACCAACTTTGCTACTATCGAGCTCACTACAGTTGCTCGCTTCAACAGCGTTGCAGTTGACACCGTTCCTTTCAACGTTGAAACCTACGACCTCAGCAAGAATATCGATAAACTCTTGCCAGTATTCAAATGGGCTATTGGTTCTGACACCACCAAGGACAGCAACAACCTCTATCTCCGTGCTTTGGGCATGAAGGCTCTCAGCACCTACTCAAACAACAGCGCAAACGCCTACTTGCTCATCAGCAAGCATGCTGACATGGTCAACAACCTCTTGAATCTCTCAACTAAGAGCATCGTTTCAGCCGACTCCAGCTCGCTTGAAATGACTGAGGAGAAGCTCTATAGACTTCTTCAATACAGCTGCGAGAATGAAGCCAGCCTGGGTGAACTCCCAACTATGGCGGTCACCATCAAGAACAAGGAACTTGAGATCTTGCTCGGAAAAGACTTGTCCTCAATGAAATACACTATCACTAGCGCTTTCAACATGGATAAGATCAACACTCACTACGAAGTTCTCATCGTCGACGATCCTGCAACTCTCGCCAAGAGAAAGGACTTGAAGGAATATCTCTCCACCAGAGCAGTCCTTCTTCAGAGCTCTGACATCACCAGCGAGAAGTACCCTGAGATCGTTCTCAACGCCCAGATTGTGATTACTCACAGCTACGAAATGCAGAAATTCCAAGACTACTGGGAAGCTAACTTCTCTAAGACTGCCAAGGGCAAGAAGCCAGAAAAGGAAGCCAAAGCCGAAGGAGGCGAAGAAGAGAAGAAGGAAGATACCATTATCATGCCTGAATCAGAGACCAAGAAGCAGGATGTCAAACTTCCTAACTGCTTGGTCAATGTCACTGAAAAATCGTTCAACGCCATCATCAAGGAGCACAAGAATCAACTCACTAAAGAATTCAAGAACGTTTTCGAAGTCAAGAAAGTCGTTGATGAGCTCGTCGAATTCGGATTCCCAAGAGATGTTTGCGAGAAATACCTCCAAGAGCACTCTAAGGAAAGCTTCGATGTCATGATCAATGACATTGCAAAGATCATCGAGCAAAACGAGCTTGAGAAGACTAAGGCACCTGCTAGCGACGCTAGCGAATCAAAGAGCTCTATGAGCGTTGGAAAAGGCCAGGCTCAAGGTCCAAAGCAAGGCGGCCCACAAGGACAAGCTCAAGGCGGAGAAATGAAGATGAGCAAGGGTGGAAACAAAGCAGCCGAAGAAAGCAAGGGAGAAGAAGAGAAAAAGGAGGAAGAAGGAAAAGGCGACGTTGAAACTGAGGCTGAGAAGGAACTTAAATTGAAAATGCTCAAGGCTGAGAAGATGGCCAAGGGAGGCCAGTTGGTCGATGACGATGCCCTCGCCAAGAAGAAGAAACAGCAGGAAGAAGAAGGCGTTATCGGCAAGAACAAAGGCCTCACCAAGGAAGGCGAAGAGGCTGTCATTGGCGGCGGAAAGACCGAGCCTAAGATCGGTGAAATCGTTGCCGAAAAGCCAAAGGTCGATGAAGATGATGTCGATGACGAAGACAACGAGGCCGTGACTCAAAAGAGAACCTTCGATGTTGAGAAGGAAGAGGCCAACCCATGCTTCAGATGCAAGGGTGAGAAAGAACTTCATTCAGCTACTGAAGAGAAGAACAAGAACTATGACGAATTGCTTGATTTCGAAGGCATGAACAGAATCGGAAAGCTCGTCCTCTTCAAGCAACTCTGTTACAACCTATCAATCTTCTATGCTAGACGCACCCTCCTCAACTTGCTGGAGAACTGGTCTGACGACGTGCCAATCCAAATGATCACTGACCCAGCTCTTCAAGCTGCGTTCCTCAGATTCATCAAGCTTGCTAGCAACGAAGGAATCTTCTCATCCAGCTCCTTCTGCAATAACGACCTCGTTCGCAAGGTTCGCAAGATCCTTGAAAGCATCTTCGCTAAGGAGTCTCAAAGCAAGGTCATCTCCGAATTCATCGATAAACTCCTGGCTGAAGGAGTGAGAAACCCAATTGAAAGTCTCGCCAAGAAGTTCGCTGAAACTGAAAACATGCCTAAGAAGTCCTCAAAGGGCAAGGGAGGTGATGACAGCAAAGACGTCAAGTACTACTCTGGCAAAAACACCACTGAGGTCGAAATTGAGGAGCCATCTCTCGACTACTCTCTCTGGTTGGCTCAAACCGTTCTCAACTCATCATCTGAAAGCGTCAAGAAGAGAATCTACAACCTTGACGTCCTCTACCAACTCTTCGGATTCATTCCTTCTATCAGATTCAACAGATCACTTCTTTGGGGAGTGCTCATCTTCTGCTTGGATGTTTTGGACAAATTCATCACTAACGTCGACCTGCTCGAACTCCAAAGTAAGAACATCCTCAACCATCCTAACGTGGTCGTTCTTCACGACTTCTTCGATGCGCTTAAAGGCAGAGAAAAACTTGAATCTCTCTCAAGAAGAACCCAAATCGCTTGTGAAATCCTCATTAACTTGAACAGATTACAGAAGGTCATTCAAAATAAATACAAGATTGAAAACATCCATCAAGAAACCCTTATTGACCTCACTAAGTACAAGAACGTCGAGAATTTGGCTGACGTTGTTGAAGTGATGGAGAACTACCAAGAAAACAAGAGCTTGATTGCTAGCTCATGGCTCCAAGTCTCACCTGACCTCATCAAGAGCGAGCAGAAGGTTGTTGACGGTGACCACTTCTACTTCAAGAACCTCCACACCTTCAAAGTCAACCTCGCTCACGCTTCTGAGTGCACTATTAAATTCTCAGAAGACTGTCAGACCGACTCTGGCGACTCTCTCTTGTTCAGCTCTGATCCTAAGGGAGAGCTTTCAGTTCAAAAAGCCACTGGTAACCTTTCTAAGAAGACACTGAACTATCCTTCTGGCACCTTCTACGTTCATTTCCCAACTCACGGTGCCGATGTTGTTGCTTTCGGTAACAATGAACAATATCAATTCTACAACGAGACCTCCAACACTGGACCAATCGTCCTTGAAGAATTCTCCTCTTGGAACACTGTCCGCATTGACGGTGGTGATTCCCACACTGTTATCCTCAATAATTTGGGAGAGCTTTGGTCAATGGGTACAGGCAACCAGACCGGTGCTACTGGTACTGCGAAAATCCCAACTAAGGTCAACGCTAAAGACAAAGTCCGTTTGTTCTCTTGCGGTTCAAACTTCACTATCTTCGCAACTGAAGCGAATGAATTGTACGCCATTGGTAACAATGGTGATGGTAGAGCCGGTCTTAACTGGAACTCAGGAACAGCCAGCCCACAGATTGTTGAATTGAGCGGCTCTAAAGTCGTTAAGCAACTGTCCTGCGGTTTCAACCACTCGTTGCTCATCACAACTGAGAGTCAAGTCTTTGCTACTGGTAGCAACGAACACGGACAGCTCGGTATCAATGACGAATCAGGAAACAAAGTCACTGGTATTCAGTCATTCAGACTCGTCAATGATCTTAACAAGAAGAAGAACGTTAAAGTCATTGCTGCTCAATACTGCTCATTCGTTCTCATTAGAGAGAAAGGAAAGCACATCGTCATGAGCGCTGGTGAGAAAGCCGGTGGTAAACTCGGATTGGGCGATGATATCGCAACAAGCGTCACAGCGTTTACTCAGATCACTGCCTTAGAAGACGAGAACGTTATTGACATCCACGCTAAGAGAAAGCACGCTGTCGCCGTCACTAGCAGCGGAAAGCTCTACACTTGGGGTATCAACGAGCACGGTCAACTCGGTCACGATAACAAGGACAATCTGTACACTCCAAAGGCTGTTGCCTTCTTCGATGGAATGAAAGTCCTCTCTGCCAACGTCGGTGCTAACCACACTGTTGTTATCGCTAAAACCAAGGGTGAGGACCGAAACAGACTCTATGTCATGGGTGACAACACCAATAACAGATTGGGCGTCAAAGGAAAAGAGAAGATCCTTCTTCCAACTCAAATTGATTTCTTTGAGGAAAAGAGCCCAATGAAGGTCTACACTGGTACTAACCATTCATTCGTCATTACCGAACCAATCAAGATTCCAAAAGTAAGAGACGTCCACAAGTTCAAATGCCATCTCACAGGCGAAAGCGAGATTAATGGCCACATGTACGTTGATATTCTCAATGGCAACAAGACATACAGTGCCACTGCTGCTGAAGATCCAAAGCACGTTTCCACGCTTCCACCTGTCCTCGTTTATGTTAAAGAGGCCATCACATCTATTAAAGACATTCAATGGCCAGTCTTGGAGGCTTCCCAACTCGATGATCTCTTCGAGCCAGTTACTGCAAATCCTGACTTCGGAGTCAAGTGCAGTGTGACTGGACAGCCAATTACTGGTGTTTGCTTCGTCAATATGCATCAGCAAGACTACGAACCTCAAGAATACATCTGCGCTGATGCAGTTAAAGAGATCCCTGAAGGCCAAGTTTCCCAGACTCTCTACTACAGAATCACTCGAAAACTTAAGCCTGGAAAATCCCTCCCTGTTGCTCCTCGAACCAACTTCTCTGCTCAGAGCGACACCTACGGATACAATATCACTGTCACTCCGAAATTCAGCGAGAAAGGTCACGATTACATGACTGAGAAATACAAGGAAAGCTTCGAAGCCTTCTACGGTGACATGAAACAGATCAAGCCAGAAGTCGACGAACAATTCGTTGATTTGATCAACAACATGACTCAGAAACTCGAAAAGAGTGTCTTTGATCTCAGCGACAACGTCACCTTCCCTAAGGAAGAAATCGCCATTCGACAGGCAATCGAAAAGTCCAGCCAAGAGTTCTTGAAGAAGCGATTCTTGATCTTGAAGAACTTGAACACCAAATTCAAGAGTCTTCTCCCATACATTGATTTCTCAGCGAAGAAAGAAACCACTCGTCTCAGAAACATCTATGCCAACGCTTCAGTTTACATCTTCTGGGATGTTAAGAGCGAGCTCTTTGATAAACTCCTTGCTAACGATGCTAAGGGCACCAGCAATCCAAAGGTCAAGGTTAACAGACTTAAAGCGAGCAAATTCATCGCCAAGGGCAAGCCTGATCACACTGGTGAGTACACCGTCTTCGGACAGATCTTCCAGCACTTCAAGAGCGAAGGCTACAACTGCTTCAAGGTTGCAAAGGACGTTAATCCATTCACTGTTCAGTTCGTCGGAGAGGCCTCAGTCGATGTCGGAGGACCTTACAGAGAGGCTATTTCTCAATTATGTACTGAGTTGCAATCTGGAGCGCTTCCACTCTTCACTCAGAGCCCTAACCAAAAGAACGACAGCGGTCAGTTCAGAGAGAAGTGGGTCTTCAACCCAAGCGCTACTAGCCTTGTCCACATGCAAATGTTCGAGTTCTTGGGAGTGCTCATGGGCTGCTCTATCAGAACTAGAAACTTCTTGAACTTGGATCTCCCATCCATGATCTGGAAACAACTTGTCGACGTTCCTGTCACCAGAAAGGATCTCGAAAACGTTGATAGATACCTGATCCAATGCCTTGACGACGTTATCCACATTAACAAGAAAGGTGTCGACGAAAACACCTTCAGTGACATCATCCAAGAGAAATTCGTCACCACTCTGTCCGATGGATCCGAAGTTGAGCTTATCCCTGGAGGAAAGAGCAAGATTGTCACATTCGACACGAGAATCGAATGGACTGAGTTAGTCGAGAAGGCCAGACTTAATGAATTCAAGAAGCAAGCTGAGGCTGTCAGAAAGGGATTGACACTCATTGTTCCTGAAGGAGTTCTTAACCTCTTGACCTGGAGAGAACTCGAAACTCTTGTTTGCGGAAAGCCAATTCTCGATATTGATTTGTTGAAGCAGAACACTGTTTACAGAGGATGCTCTGAGACCGATCCACTCATTGAATTCTTCTGGAAGGCTCTTGCAGAGTTCTCCCCTGAGGAAAGATCCATGTATTTGAGATTCGTTTGGGGTAGATCTCGTCTTCCTCTTACTTCAAAGGACTTCCCAATGAAGCATACTGTTGAAACGTTGAGAGCCGGTACTAACAATCCTGATATCATGCTTCCTGTGGCACATACTTGGTAAAATATTTCTTATTAATGATAGCTTTTCTAATTGACTTTTATTATAGCTTCTTCCAAATCGAGTTGCCAAAGTATTCGTCATATGAAATTCTGAGAGACAAGCTCCGATATGCCATTACGAACTGCCAAGCCATCGATACTGACGGCAGAGCCTACGATATCTGGGACGAAGAAGATTAAGTAAAAAAGATTATTGAGGCCAAAATACTCGAGAGTCGGTATTTTGCTTATATAATACACATATCAATATAGTCTGAGAGAGAAGTTAACCAAATATAATTATCGTAACATCATTATCAGAAAATACATAGACTCTCTAAGTTGAATATTAATCTAAAGATTTCGAAAAAAATTAAAGATTTGCTTTAGAGATTGATGTATATATTGAAGGGGTTTAAGACTACTGGACTGTTTCTTGGAGAACTAGGCGACTTAGAGGTACGATTACAAAATAAGAGGGATCAAATATTGTAAAGATTGTAGATTAACAAGTCAAGAAAATCAAGAGGTGAGTTGGATTATCTAGTTATAGAGATAGGAAATGAGAACTTTCCTAATTTTTCCTTCTTATATTCTCGAAAAACACAAAGAATTGTTGATGAAAAAGTTCAGGTTATTCACATTCAAACAACTTTCTAACGACTTTCCATAGCATCAATAATGATGAGTTCAACTCTCGCATATAAGCAGAAATTTCTTAGTTCAGGAATATAGAAACAACTCATCATACACGGCTAACTGTTTTATTTCGATACACAAAGAGATGATTATTCTTTCAATCCGAACATCTTCAAAGTATTTTCATAAGCTGCTTTTGTTATTTCCTCTTCTGGGAGATTCATGATAGCGGACAACACTTCTGACACTTGCCTGGACACGTTAACAGTAAGCTCATCTGAAAGACCATTAAACATTTTACTTTATCATGCATGGCTCATTTCTTCCTTTAACTAAACATTCTTTTGTTTGCTTTTCCTTGGGTTTGGCTGGGAACTTTGTTTTTATGTACTTCGAACCTGCATGAGAGTTTCTGATTTCACAGTATGGACAATCTGAGGCCATAATCATTTCAGATTTTTGTTCACCAAAACAAAGAGTGTACCTGTCTCAAGCATTAATCTATCAAGAGGAATTTTTTTCACAACTTCTAAGTTCTCTTCAGTCTTGAGAGAGCAGCCGTTAATACCTGTTTTATCATTAGTTCCCTCATGATCATCACTGCGATTTACCAACGTAAAGGTCAAGTTCGATGATTTGCTTTAACTCTTCTAGCGGGCCTGTGAAAGAGTGAACAACTCCGGTAGGGAATCTCTTTCTGTTTGCTTTCACGATGTCTGAGATTGATAGAGATCAGTAAAACTCAAACTACTAATACGTCTCACCAAAGAAATCGGACCCAGTATTTCGATTATGTAAATACATAGGAAGGTTGTGCTTTTCGGCGAGATCGAAATGAGGAGGGAACTGCTTCAATTGATCTTCCTTTGCAGAGTACTCAAGGCGATCGTAGTCTAACATAGTTGAGAATTTCTTCATTGTATAATGAAGCATCTACCCAATCCACACTCTCCAACAGCAACACATTTTTTTCCAAACTTCGTGATAAGCTGGTCAATTTCATCAAAGTATTCTTTTTGTGTCTTGCCGTCCTTTTCTACCTCCTACATCAATCAATGCATCAAGTGACCAGAGAAAGTGTGGCTACATTTGCTCGGCATGGGTGAACCCCAACTGTGCAATAAAAATCAGGGCTTTTCAATGACAATTCATATGAAACTTCACCGTCTCTAATGTTTCCAGCTATGAAAGAACATAAAGATAACGCCTCAGATACAAATGGTCGAACTCACCAGCAAACAACATCTTTTTGACTCCAACAGCTTGTGCACGTGAAATGACCTCGTCGACATCAGGGTCATGCACCTTTTTACCATGGTAGTTGCCGAAATAGGTGTGGTCTGATGAAATTCGGATCAGTTTACACATGAACTGAATGTTACCAGAAAGGTTGGCAGCGATGTCGAAAAATAGCAATTTAGAGTCACTCTTGGTTTCTTCGAGCTTTTTGAGAGTAGAAAAAGTCACTCTTGGTTTAAAAAATATCTTTCGTAGTACTTTTTCAACCATATCTATTCTGAAGATTGATTTGTGCTGTTATCCAATTTTGCTTTCTTTTATTTCAATTGCAACAGAAGTTTTTTTTTTCTTACAAAGTCAAAGCAGAATAAATTATCCTCCCAAAAAATAGAAATTATTGGCAGCAAATCTTATCCGTGTGGTTAAACTGGAGATTTTATGAAGAAGAAGACATTAGAGTAGATGCTCTATGTGAAAAAGAAAATCCTAAAAGTTGTAGGGTTATTTGGTTAATATTTCGTGATATCGTTTAGACAACAGAGTTACAGAATCCATTGAATAAAATTCTTTGAGGGTTAGTTAATTTTAGAAAAACCTCGTTGAATTCGTCATGTTTTACCGAAAAACCTTGTGTGTATGTCAGCTGGTTTTGTTTGTTTGTTTTTTTTTGCAAAGTAGAACATCTAAATGTCTGATATGATTTTCTTTATTCTTGTAAAATCTCTTCGAGCCGCTTCTCGAGGTACATGAATAAAGATTCAAAACGCAAGTAATTCTCAGCTATTAGTGGGGCATCAAGCTTCCTAAAGCCAGGAGGCTAATTACATTATCATCTTCTGCCTTTGAATTATGGTAGCTTTAACATTGCAGATTCTTCGACTCATTTTACTGATTATATTTCCGTAATAAATGTTAAAGCCTGCTCCTCTTGATACGTTCGATCCGAGAGTACTCATCTGTCCTCTGCACAATAGAACGCTCGTTGCTCTCGCAGTCAATCCTCTATGCGAGCGGAAACTCCTCTGCTATCAATGCATGAAATTACGCGAGGTTGAGTGCGAAGACGTCATGCAAGTCCTCACCACGAAGGGAATCGATCGAATTGTAAAATCCTCAGAGCAGGCGGTCTTCAATCAAAACACTTCCAGCCCTGGAGGAGGGATAGACTATACAACAGTGCATATAGAATCGATTTTCGACGTCGCAATCAATAATCTCAAATATTACAAAGATCTTCTGCTCAGTAAGGTAAAAACCACAGTCGCATCTGTTTCAGGAGTTCCATCAACCTCAGAGATACAATCAATAAAAAAGCGAATGCTTAAACTGTTGCAACAAATTGCAGATACAAAAGATATCAACGAGCTTCAAGCTTCTGAATATATGGGTCTTTATGGCAGATTGGACGACATGGGGAAACGCACAGGGATGGTTTTACAAGATTTAAATAAGAGGCTCTTTGAAATATCCATTAAGATCGAAAACCTCCTTAAAACTACAGACCAAGGCATTAAGAAAATACTCGACCTGCATGGATTTAGCGAGTCTGTGACTGACTCCAGAGATTCTAGTCTTTCAAAATCTCCAGATAAATCGAAGTTACCGCAATTTAAGCTGAAACCTCACAAAGAAGCAGTCTCGCTCGTTGAGGCCGAGAATTATCACTATGATGTTGACAAGATCCGGTTCCTTGAGAATATACCGGGAACCGACCAGCTGCTCTTTTGTACTGACCATGATCTGCATCTCGTTGATACTAAAACTTTCGAGGTGATCAATTCTTTTGAGAAGGCGCATTCAAATGAAATTACTGGTATGAGGTATTTCCCTAAGAGAGGGACACTGTTTACGTCTTCTGCAGACTATAAACTCAGGAGTTGGAAGATCGACAGAGCGATATCTCCGAGACAGACCTTCGAGCTTCCGGGGCCAATTAGCTCGTTTGATGTGATAGACAAAACGAAAGTGGTTGTTGGAGGAGAATTTCCTGCTTTGTACGTGATCGATGCGCCCTCAAAAGATAAAGTTTGTTATAGCATCGCGCCTTATTGTACTGTATTAGCGGTCAGGTACCTTCCTTGGAGAGATAGCGCTGTATTTTCGGCCGAGAAGGGAGCACTTGCGATTTATGATTTTAAAGCGAAAGTGATTGTTTGTCACCTAAAAGGCTATGCAATGCACCAGAGCGTCAATTTACTGGAACTTGATGTGAAAAGACGGCTATTATACAGTGCAAACACTGATAGACCCACGAAGCTGTGTATTTGGGATGTGAATAAGTTTCCTGAGGAGTATGTAGACCATTTTGAATTGAAGAATTACTATATAGGGCAGATTATCTATACGATTGGCCCGCATACAATAGCGATGTCGGTTAAGAAGTACCCGTTAGAAACGTCCCAAGCAATGATACTGCTCATAAACAAAAAGTTGGGAGCGCAAGAAGGAGCCAACTCTGAGCTGTTGATTCAAGAGCTAGCGCTCGAGGAGTTGCCGATGGAAATGATGCCGTTAGCCCATATATTCGAAAGAGATTTGCTTGTTGCAGGGTGTAATCGAACATGGGACGGAAATATCGCAATTCGAACAGTCCGCATAGAGAGCGAAGCCGATGTCGTTTTCTAAAAGATTGTTGTTAGGTCATGTTCGATATATGTGGACTCGAAATAGAAAGGTTTACTATGTTATTCTTTCTGGGAAAATTTGTAATTTTAATCTGGGTTATCGCAATAGGCTCTGATCTGAGTCCCTTGATTGTTTAATTCAACGAGACTTCTCTCTTAATAGTTGAAGAGATCCTTTAGAGTTCCATGCCTATAGGTTTTGGTCTGTTAAGTATGAAATCAAAATTCTTCGAAGAGCATACAATGGAAACATAATCGAGTGCTCAAAATAAATAAGAAGTCATTGAGTAAGGAACAAAAATGAGTACGATGATCTCCAGCTATTATTAGGATGACCTCTACAATTAAATTTCTATCGAGATCCTTCAATTATTTTATGAAGTTTTCAAATTATATATATATTTATAGCTATCGCTTAACTTGACTTCATGGGTGGAGGCATCCAAAAACCTGCAATCTACTTCCCGGAAAAGCACACCTTCATCTCGAAGGCTGCTGCTGAAGAATTTGAGTATGAATTCCTCCTGGCGGATCCAAAAAACATCACTCCGGCCAAACTTACAAACAAACTTCAAAATTATCTCTGCAAACATCAATTTTCATCCCGAGCAAAAACGCATTTTGGTGAAACATTCCTACACCTAATCTGTAAAGCAAGTAACACGAGCCAATACGATAATTGCATCAACTTCCTTAAACTGATACTCCCATTTTATAAAAATCACAATACTATTCTCAACTCGGTTTGTTTTCAGCGTTCGACTGCCCTTCATCGGGCGATCATCAACGGAAATTTCGATGCGGTTGAACTGCTAATGAGGTGGGGAGTCGATTTGACTCTCTCATCAAAAACTTTCGAATCATATCCCTGGTGCTTCGGGAAGTTTTTTTATTTGTACTCGCTATCAGCGACAGGTCCTTCCACTGAAGAGCTTGAGCAGCGCTTCATTGATATTTTCACGTTATTCGATTTGTACAAGACAGATCTGAATGTACTAGATTCAAGAGGACTGACATTTGTACATGAGCTGCTCCTCAGGAAGCAAATCAATCGGAAGATGCTTACCTTCTTGCTGAAAAGTACGACTTTTGGTGTGCAAAAAGGAAAAAACCTGCTCCATTTCAGCGTTGAAGTCATGAATTTAGACTGTGTTGAGTTGCTATTGCAAAGCAAACAAATCGATCCTTCGAGCTTATATACAGAACGTGATGGATTATTACATACTGTTTGTAGATCGGCTACTTCAGCGGAGGAGGTGAAGCAGTTAGTGGGACTATTGGAGAAATATATGGAATTGAAAGAGTTCAAAAAACTTTTAAATAAGCAGAATATTAGAGGAATGACTCCTTTGCACTGCTTGGCTGAAAACGCATTGGCGAGTTCGATTGAGTCTTTTGAGCTCTTGATGAGTAAGGGGAGCGATATTAGCATCTTGGATTGTAATCAAAAATATGCGAGCCAGTTGCTGCGGAAAATTGATAGAGAGGCGATGCTGAAGTTGATTCATAAATACTGCATTCAAAGGAAACTGGTGTATATTATATATGATCTGAAACAGCAAGGAAGAAACGAGAGAGAAAATCTGCTTAAATTGAAGATTGAATCCGTTGTGAAGTGGCTTGAAATGGAGCCAAGACATATAGAAGAGGAGTTTTTTGACCATTTGGTTATTTACAAAGATATTGAGAGCCTAGTTCAATTCGAGGATCCAAGGTCACCGCTGTCTCATTCATTTGTAGATGAATATGAATATGAAGGTGGGGAAGAAATGGAATAAATAGATAATAAAATGATTATCATGGTTGATTAACTATCGTAAATTTTTGTGCTGTATGATATTTTTCTTTCTTTTCTGACTCTACACCTACTTTTTGCCTGTTTATTAATGCAAGTACTCAACAATGTATCAAATGCGATTACTAATTATCTTTTTTTGGAAGTTAGCCTCTCTGTAATTTTCTCTTAAGAATCAATTCTACATGGAAACCAAGCATTATTACCTCATAGGGTATTTTGCATCAAAGAATGCTTTCCGCAAGAGAGAAATATTTAAAAGAGAGAATATTTTTCAAAATTTATTGAGTTGTGAAAAATGTTTGATTTTAGTTCATGACTGACCTTTAAATAATAATTATTATTTATATTTTTGATAATTTGTCGAAAATTTCATTAGGGAGAAAACTATAATACTTACCTAGAGAGGAATTGGATTTATCATTATACGATGTTGGGTATTGGTAGCACATTTCTGAAAGAAATAGCTTGTTTAAGATTTTACTTTTACTGATGAACTTGCTATTGGTAATAAATGAAGGTTCAAAATTGAGTAAAATTAGTCATTTATCATTAATTCACTCGAGAAAATTTAAATCCTAAAGTTTCTGCAGAATTTTAAGTGTCATTTGCAAACTCATGTGTTAATTAATAATCTTAAACTATTAAGAAATAGATAGTAGTTTACTATGAAATACCTTATCTTGAAATAAATAATCGAACCGATGTATAGAGCATTTCACCATTCAATAGTTCAAATCACTGTCTGTCTACTGTATCTACTGTAACACCATTGAAGACAAAGAGAGAAATCTCTAGCAATTTATACAATATTCAATTATCTGTCTGCTGCAGCCGAGTGTTTATTTATTATCTAGAAAAAGCCTTTTCCGACTAACTTTGGAATTTCATTTTTATCTTCTTCTTATTTCATTAACCTTTCAGACTTTCTTCTGAACTCGCCATGATGCAATATGAACCCGCTCCTAAGCTAAGACCTCTTGAAGACTACATCGCAATCGGATTTGACGCAGATCTCTGTATTATTAAGTACGAGTTACGCGAATTAACTCGAATCACCTATGAATCAATTTGCAAGAGTCTCTGTGATAACTTCAAATATCCCGCAGAGATTTTTGTCTTCGATCCCAATGTCTTTTATCCACACATCCAAAACAACCTTATCTTAGACTTGGTAATACTATCAACAATTTCCACAGCTGATATCTCTCATAGCAAACCGGAAATGTTCTGAAACTTGGAAAAGAGAAAGAAGTACTACGTGCTTCACATGGCCTTACTATGCTAACTGTTGACGAGGTATTTTCTTTCATATTTGATGCAATTGAACTCACATCGCCGTTCAGATCAAGGGCTATTATGGACCAGATCGAAAGTTTGACTTTGATTATATGAAGAGTCGAAATCCGCCGAAATATGTTCTCTGTACCAGCTTCTTCGAAGCCGAAATCCCGTTCGTGTTTATGCAATTGGTTGATTTAAAGGTACAATTGTGATATGGGCAAATTTCAAGTGGTTGCGAATAGGATAAAGACCCTAAATACGCAACGAAAACCTATAACGAGTTATATCTCGAAATACATCAATCTCTTTTGGATAATTTCAAGCATTACAGCGATAAAGAATATTATAGCATCCGCGAATTCGGAAATTATTTCCCAATGACACTGGCTCAAAGTGACAAGGTTTTTACCAAGCAAACACGAATGAAGAAGATCCTAGAAGGCCTTAGGGCTAAAGGAGTACTCCTGTTTATAAATAGCAACTCTCACTATGAATATCTGGACTTCATTTTTCGATGTGAATTTGGAGAGGTACGCTTCATCCTTTTTGAGAAGATTGGAATTTGAATGTCGTGTATTTTTCTCATTAGGATTGGGTAAACCTTTTCGATGTGGTTATTGCTATGGGAATGAAGCCAGCCTTCTTCATGAACAAAGATAAAAAGTTTAGAGAAATTGACGAAACGCAGCCGAATAGATTAGGAAAGGAACTTACAGAGCCGGAACCGGGGAAGATCGTTTGCGAAGGAAACGAAGAGCTTCTTTACAACTACTTTAAGTAAAGAAAAAAATCAGCAAAGGAGAGCTTAGTTTTTATTAGGAAGATAGCAAAGAGAGATGGAAGAGTGCTGTTTTACGGTGACAACTACATAACAGATTGCCTGGCTTCGGAGGCTAATAAGCAGACTGATGCAGTCTGTATCATGGAAGAACTGGACCCTTCAACTAAGCTCTGTGAGGATTCGCTGTGGGGAGATTATTTCAAAGATACTTTTGATGGCAAAGAAGTAGAAAATTATTTTGTTGATCTGATGAAAAAGAATGTGGCTTGTATTGCTTCCTCTTGCTATGACCCCGCACTCATTAAATTCTATGGCTTAGATCAGTAGTAATGAAATTGAAACTGAAAATTTGTCAATTGTAGTCCACATACATGAATACATATTTTTTTTATTAGACAGGTCATGAAAATGAAATGTTAGTTATCACTCAAGGAGAATATATTTGAAAGATTAGGTGCTGCGATAAAATTCGTGATTAACAATAAAGAATTTTATGACTTTGAAAGGAATAACATATGAATTCCATAAACAACGAAACATTTCAAAAAAATTGTAAATTTAGTATACGAAATGAGGTCATAAATTATGCTGCTGAATCAATTTCCGACATTTCTCTGAGTAACTGAACACGTTTGTTTTGATTTTAGCTGCTTTTTTCAGCATCGACGCTGCCAATTTAAAATTCTCCTCGGAAATGGCTGCATGGTCAAGCCAATATAAAATATGCTTTTTGACATATCTAATGTAACATCATTGAAGGCAAAGAGAGAAATCTCTAGCAATTTATGCAATATTCAATTATCTGTCTGCTACAACCAAGTGTTTATTTGTTATCTAGGAAACGTATGCTCAGGATAAACTTTATACTCTGAGTTTATATTCTTCTTCTTTTTTCAATAACCTCGTTCGACTTTCTTCTCACCTTGCCATGATGCATTATGAACCCGCTCCTAAGCTTAAATCACTTGACGACTATATCGCAGTCGGATTTGACGCAGATCTCTGCATTATCAAGTACGAGTTACGCGAATTAACTCGAATCTGCTATGAATCAATTTGCAAGAGTCTCTGCGATAACTTCAAATATCCCCCAGAGCTGTTTACCTTCGATCCAAAAGTCTTTTATCCACACATTCAAAACAACCTCATCTTAGACTTGGTAATACTATCAACAGTTCCCTCAGATGATATATCTCATAGCAAACCGGAAATGTTCTAAAAGTTGGAAAAGAGAAAGAAGTACTACGTGCTTCACATGGCCTTACTATGCTTACGGATGACGAGGTATTTCCCTTCATATTCGAATTCACTCGATCCTAATCACCCTTTAGATCAAGGGCTATTATGGACCTGACCGAAAGTTTGACTTTGACATTAATAAGAGTCGCAATCCGCCTAAATATATGATCTGCACAACCTTCTTTGAAGCCGAAGTCCCTTTCGTGTATATGCAATTAGTTGATTTAAAGGTACAATTATGTGATATGAGCAAATTTCAAGTGGTTTCGAATAGGATAAAGACCCGAAATACGCATCGAAAACTTACAATGATTTATATACCGAAATACATAAAGTCCTTATGGATAACTTCCAGCACTACTCCGATAAAGAATATCATAACATCCGCGAATTCGGGCATTATTTCCCAATGACGCTGGCTCAGAGTGAGAAAGTTTTTCCCAAGCAAACGCGAATGAGGAAGATCTTAGAAGGCCTTAGAGCTAAAGGAGTACTCCTGTTTGTAAATAGTAACTCTCACTACGAGTATCTGGACTACATCTTTCGATGCTCATTTGGAGAGGTACGCTTATTCCTTTTTGGGAATATTTGAATTTAAATGACATTTACTTTCTTAGGATTGGTTAAATCTGTTTGATGCGGTGGTTGGTTGGGCGAAGAAACCCACCTTCTTCATGAATAAAGATAAAAAGTTCAGAGAAGTTGATGAAAAGCAGCCAAATAGACTAGGAAAGGAGCTTACAGAGCCGGAGCCAGGTAAGATCGTTTTGGAAGGAACCGAAGAGCTTCTTTACAACTACTTTAAGTAAAGAAAAAAATCAGCAAAAGAAAGGCTTAGTTTTTATTAGGAAGATAGCAAAGAGAGATGGAAGAATACTATATTTCGGTGACAATTACATAACAGATTGTTTGGCTTGCCAGGCTAACAAGCAGACTGATGCAGTCTGTATCATGGAAGAACTGGACCCTTCAACTAAGCTCTGTGAGGATTCGCTGTGGGGAGATTATTTCAAAGATACTTTTGATGGCAAAGAAGTTGAGAATTACTTCGTTTCTCTGATGAAAGAGAATGTGGCCTTAATTGCGTCCTCATGCTATGATCCCGCACTCATTAAGTTCTACGGCTTAGATAAGTAGTATTAATAGAGAAAGAAAAAATTTGCCTACTATAGTCCACATATATGAATACATACATTTTTTTATTAGACGGATCATGAGAATGAAATGTTAGCTATGAGATTAGGTGCTGCGATAAAATTCGTGATTAACAATAAAGAATTTTATGACTTTGAAAGGAATAACATATGAATTCCTATAAACAACGAAACATTTCAAAAAATTGTAAAATTAGTATACGAAATGAGGTCACAAATTATGCTGCTGAATCAATTTCCGACATTTCTCTGAGTAGCTGAACTCGTTTGTTTTGATTTTAGCTGCTTTTTTCAGCATCGACGCTGCCAATTTAAAATTCTCTTCGGAAATGGCCGCACGACCAAACCAATATAAAATATGCTGACTGATATAGTTAAATTCTGAGGGCATATTCTCAATGAAATTAATCACTGAAGCTGAGGTGGATAAGACTGAAGATGTCTCTCCCATCATGCAATTGCTGACAGTGTTTATAAGCACACCACTTAAATATTCCACAAGGGCTTGACTGTTGAAAGGTATTTGATTTTTCTCTGTACTAAGTTGAAGGGTTTTCAGATAGCCATCAACCATCTGAGTTATCTGCTTCAGATTTTCATCTGGCAGCTTTACAAGCTGTTTGAGGAAGTACAAGAGCTCAAATACAAGCATATTTCGCGATTTTCTCTTCAGGAATTTTTCGGCTAAGTGTCCAAAATCGCTCTCAGTTTTATTGTGATAATTCAAATATTTTTTATTAGCAATCAACGCTGCCACTAGCCATCGATCGCTCTCGTTGTGATTCTTCAATTCGAAATAGCAGGCAGAGATATTTAGTAAAATGTTGGTTAAATTAGGAAACAATGCGTGTGGCGCGTCTTCTAGTAGGAAGGGTCCGAAGTCTGTGGAAATTGTGATCCCTTTGTGTCTTAAAGACTTTGAAACTTGCAGTACGTCTTGTGGGAAGTTTTTGAAAAATTGAGGCTTCAAAATCCCAGCTGCCACTTTGAGGAATATATCTAACGCTGGTTCCCACTTGCCTGTAATGAAGTAGTACCATCCCAACTCATAAGTGAGAAAGATGGGGTTCTGAACAAAGCTGTTGCATTTTTCTAATCCGTTCTTAACTAATACTTCCACATCTTGAAGCTAATAATAGATATATATCAACATTAGTAATAACTAGGTTAATATATTACCTGAAAGAATCTCCACGAAAGCAATGCGCCCACCCAAGAAAACAACGGAAACCGACAGAATTGTATCATCGCTTTTTCGATCACTTCGCAAGCCTTCTGTGAGTCCGACTCAAACTCTAGATGATAGCAGCTAATCAGAAGCGCAGCATACATCGACCTAGAGAACTTCGTTTCCCAACACTTTTGCAAAAGCTGGAGTCCAAGCTGCTTATTTGGAGTAATTCCCACGATTTTAAGAATCTTGCGCAATGTGGGAGGCACAAGCGAAAAAGCGAGGTTGAACGCTCCTACTGCAAACAAAATCCTATTCGAGACTTCCAAGCTCAGTTCCGCTTGAATTTTCGGGTTCTGGAGTTGCGCTTCCAGCTTCTTTATAATCCTCCAAGACTCAGAAATGCATAGGAATGCCTGCCATTTGTGATTTAAAACAACATTTAATATGCCTTTCAACACAATGCACTCTGCCTTAGTAATTTCATTCTCATAATGGGCGTTGGGATTCGACTTCAACGTTGGTGACATTTGAAGAAGCTGCGTCGTTAGCTGAGAGAGCTCTTGCAAACAGCTCTCTACTAGCTCTTTTTTCCCATTTAGCGAGAGGATAATAAGATCGCATTCGATGACAAATAATTTGATTCGTGGATTATCTTTCGCGAGCGTTGAAAAGAGCTCTTTTGCTTCTGCTAACTCGAAATTATGAAGCAATTCAAACGCATCCTCGAGGGAATTCGCGGGCTGATAGCTTAGCATGCGAGACTTCTTCGATTCGAGTCTAGTAAAGAGGTTTTCTTCACAATTGCCTTCAACATAATACGAACGAATTTCGCGACTAAGCCCATATTTCAAGCTCCCATGCTCTTTCTTCGACTGCATTCTCTCTATAACCTTCTGGTCTTCCTCAATTTCCAGCATCTCTCTCGCATGAGACAAGGTCCTCACAATTAGATTATCTTCGTCATCATTCAGAATTTCTTCCAACGGATTGAATGGAGAGCCTCTTCCCATCAAATGAGGGCCAAAAGAATCGTATATATCTACCGGCCTTGAAATAAAGCTATCATCTGGTGGATATACCAAACTAGGGAAAAATTCGTTGTTTTTCGTTGCTTTTATTAATGGCGAGTCCACCATTTCAGTGTCTCTACCGCCAGTAGTCCGAGGGATGCCTCCAGCAAAAGTAGTAGCAGAACGAATAAACTTCTCTCTTTTCGATCCAGGGCCAGGTCTACGCTCGCTTCTATTCATGTCCATAAATGGAGAGTGATCGACTGAAGCTCGTTTCGTTTTCAATTCAGAAACATTAAAATTCGACTGCGGCACAAGTGAGTCTCTGCTTCCTTCATATAATTCATCAAAATGCTGAGTTTTGAGCGGTAGGAAACCAAATTTCGTCTTCCGGGCTTGAAAAGATTGATACATATACTTACTCTCTAGGTTTCTTTTCTGTTTGACTAACGAGCTTGAGTAGAAAGTCATGTTATAGCTCACAGTGCTCTCTAAATCAGAGCCTTCAATGAGATCTTCTTCATGAAAACTATCATCCCAGTCATCCTGAGCGACCCCCTCTCGTGAAGCTGATTCATTTGGGCTATTCCACTTTGAATTTGCCAACGGCTGATTATTGAACTCTAACACCTCCTCCTCAGGGACTTTCTTGCTTATTGTTTGAATATTGCTGCCGCTTCTCACTAATTCAATCTGAGTTTTCAATAGGAGGTAGTCTTCGTAACTGTTTGGGTACAGCCAGTACGTAAACTTTTTATTTTGCACTAATCTTATCGCGTATTTCGATGGATTGAAAGCTTTATTTGGTTGTTGTTGCTGCTCTGCTGGGAAGCTCACTCGAGCTTCCTTCAGGCCGATTTTTTTGCTGGATTGCGTTGCTTTTGATGATTTGTAGATAGCAAGGTCATGTCCTTCAATGACTGCCCGACGCTTTACTTTCAAGCCCAAGAAGTTGATCTTTTGTAATAGCAGGCGTTTCGGTGTTGCCTCTGAAGTGGATTTAGAAAGCGTTTGCGTGGTTGCTGCATATGGCTGGTCTTCGCTGCCCGAGTTCATTTGATAATGATCGGTTTCTTGATTCGGTTTACGAAATTAAATTTAGTTTTTATTAATTCCAATTGCTCGTTGATCGCTTGATAATTTTTTTTTTTGGGGGCCTTTCCTGCCTTACATAATACTATCCTTTAGAACTATGAGAGCTATTTAATTAGCGATAATTTTGAGGAAGATGATGAAATTTGTCAAAACTGTAGAAATTTTTCGGCACTCAGCTAACACGCAACAAATCGTTATCATATCTATCAATTCTTCATCTATAACTAGCAAGAATAAAAGTTTTACACAGGGTAACGACAGAAGAGGAACTCAGGAATATATGGCATTTTCGGGTTCTTTTTCGCTTCCAAACAAATCAGCCTCACCAACCTGAGGTATGGGTCTTTAGGTCCAACGATTGGCTCTTCGCCAGTAAGCATCTTATAAACGTCTCGGACATCTTGTACGTTGATACGCACATTTTGAGTGTCTTGATCTCCAGCAATCTTCTCATCGTAAAGGTTCAAGAAATCGATAATTGCATCCGTTACCGCTCGGTAAGGAGGCTTTTTGAACACGGAATAAATCTGCTCGTCCGTAATCCCCTCCGCCTTAAGTTCGCTGATGGCTTTCGTGACTTCCTCCTTAATGTCACCGATATCTGTGTCAAGATGCATGCTTGTGTAAAGTTTAATCTTTGAAGCAACGATGGCTCGAACAGTTACAAGAAGGTCTCCTCCAGCCACGGCCTTTTTGTCTGGTCTAGAGTAAGCTGTACTCAGTGACTTTCCAAGATATTCTGTAAACGTCGAGTTGAGAGCCGGAGATAGCTTTGCGAGATGCTTTTGCCTACCTTCGTAAGCTCTTTCGCAAATTTTGGAAGCAATCTTTTCCATTGTTTTATGCTCTTCTGGCGTTAAACTTGCCATTTGCCTCTTAAAAAGCAGTCTTCTAACAAAACGCGTGAGTAAGTATTCCTTTGGATTTTCTAAAAATTCTCGCTGTCGGCCAGGCTGACAGGTTTCCATGTCTGTGAGTCCGTAGAGTCTTTTCGATCGGAACACCGAGCAACCTTTTCCTAAGAAAGAAGGTAGACCAAATTGCTCGGCCAATGACATGAATTTGATATTATAATGAGCGGAAAGGAAGACACCCATTTTCTTCTGGTTGTCACTGCCGGCGCTCATAATACGAACTTGTTCAAACAGTTTTTCTGAGCCTTTAATGCCTTGAGTAATTCTCTCGAGTGCGTTCTCCATAGTTTCTTTGCTTTCAAAGAGCGGAGCGTATTGTCCATTGAAATCGAATAAAGTTCCAAGCGCTTTCAAAATATGAATTGAGTAGTCGGGAGATGTAGAATCGCTTTGTACGATGAGGGATTCTTTCTGGAGGACGCAGAAGACTTTCCAGTTTCTAAAGGTTTCCAAGTTATGTTTGGAGAGTTTGCTGAGTTCTTTATTTTTCACTCTCTCTTTAGAATCGATGATTTGCTTGAAAATCGCGATTTGTTCTTCGTTAGAAAGCTTAAGAAGAGAGTCAGCCTCAGGGAACCGTTTATGATCTAAGATATGGAGATATTCTGAGAGAGCAGCTTGGTTTGTGGTTTCGGCGATACGGAAATGGCACTCAGCAATTGGAAGTGTGAAAGTCTTGACGATTCTGGCTCTGTTGGTCCAGACTTTGTCCAAATTGTATCTCTTTTCTACTTGGACAAGCGGTTCAATGAAGTCCAGAAATTCTTGGCTGGTCTTGAATCCGTTGTGGTTGAGCAACTCATAGAATCCAGGAGCTCCTGAGGAAAGGACATCATCACATTTTGCCATAGTAAGCGTGATTCTTCTGCGAGCAACATGACATAACCTTCTCAAGGGAGCAAAATCTTTCGTTCTTTCAATTGTTCCTGAAAGGTACGGTTCCACAGAATCAATTCGATTCTGAACGGCCTCAGCAAGGTCTTCATCATCCTTGTGAATACTGACTGGAATGTATTCTTCAACGCTTTCGATGAACGGCTCGGACAAAAAGAGCGTTTTGATTCCAGCTGCAATACTCTTAATCAAAGTCTCTTGCGTAACGTTTGGATTGCCGTCTAAATCAAAGGCCCAAACGTTCAATGTGAAAAAGAAGTCCTTATCAAGGACGTTCTTGTATTCAGGATGAGTCTTCAAGGCTTGATGCTCCTTTAGAGCTTTGGTTCTACCATAACTTCGAGGTTTTTTGAGTATATCACTGAGCTCCTTCTCACCTTTCCCTTCATCGATTATTTCTTGTGACATATGTTCAAGCATTTTTTCTTGAATGATGTTCTTGATGAAATCACTCATTAACAAGCAGTCATGCACGACTTTCGCCAGCCGCCTTCTCAGATTTTCTTGTTCTCGGGCAGAGGAGATCTTTATTTCACGCACAGGATCGGTCTGAAGCATCGTGCTCATAGACTCGATCATGAGATCATATAGCGAGTCCATTTCAATTCTCAAGTCTCTGTATGAAGGAGTATTTGGCGGCAAGTGAGAGATAATATCGTTCTTGCGAAGCCATTCTTTGTAATTCTTCGACAGCTCTTCTTTTCGAGTGAGAATGGATTCTTTATCAGCAAACACTGGATGCGCTGTGAACACCTCTGCGAGCCAAGGAGGAATCAGTTTTAAGGCTTTATCTCTCCCAAACTCCTCCATAAGAGTGCCTACAGTCTTTCGGACCGGAGTTTCTTTTTTATCTGTTTTGAATTGCTGATCCGAAGCCTCTTCTATTTGTAAAACGTGCTGATGAATATATAGCATTCGAATCACGGTGTCCATCTCATGAGGACTAAGTGATGCGATTTTCTCTTTGAGCTCTTCGTACTCGGATTCCGATTTGAGACTTTTCAGGGACTTATGGATAAGAGAGCGCAGTAGGCGAGTGTTATCGAAACCGTATGGCGTCGTTTGCTCGAGAACATCGAAAAATAAACCGCTCAATTTGTATGGCATCGATTTAGGAGGAATGATATTTAATCCCATAGGGCGCGCGTATCCTTTCCGCTCGTAGTCATCCTTGGGTATTACGCTTTCTTCTGTTTCGATCGTTGCGAAGTTCGCCTTCGGATTGCGATAGTTAAATTCAGAGAACTGCCGGGCTGGTGCTGTGAAATAAAGGGAAGAGGATCGAAGAGCATTTCTGGTGTTAGAGAAGAGGTAATCAGGTACCGTTTGCCTGAAGACCTTCGAAACTTGCTTAAGCATATTTGAAAAATATCTAAAATTATGAAAATATTCTGAAGAGTTGTCGGGTTTTAAACCAGTTTTAAAAAAACGCACTATTTGAGTGACGCTGCTGATTTCATAATTTTTGGAATTTTTTTTTTGAAAATAGAAGATGTTGTTTTTCTAAATTGGCTGAAAAACGCCTGGAATCTGGACTGGCTCGCGAGTATTGACGTTTTTCGCAAGAGAGGTCTATTATCCTAAGGAATGATTGTAAAGTGTTCAGGTGTTCTTTTTGTACATTTCGTGATTCATAGATTTTCATCCTAAAAGCGATTATCTTGAATTAAATTGGAGTGACTCGCAAAAGTTAACATTCTAATGGATCACTCAAAATTAGGGTTTTTCGAGCCAACTACAAAGATAATAAACTCAAAATTAGGACTTTTAGAGAGAGAAAAAAGAAAATAACAGAAAATTTGAGAATAAGTGAAGCAAAATGATTAGAATGAGTTTTGAAGATTTGATAATTATCTGTAGACACATCGACAAAGATGGTGCTCATTGAGAGATTATTCACTAGAAGCTTTGAGGTTATTCTATTAATTCAAGTATTACAAAGCATTCAAGTATTTAATTCTTTCTATCACGAAAATACATTCTTTTTGACTAAAAAATCCTCTTTTATAATTTTATCGTTTCATGATATTTAAATGGATACATTGCATTATTGCTATTAACACCATGGCAATATCCTCACTACTCATTCCACTTCAAGCATCAAATGATTGTGGTGGTGTCCATCAATAATCTACCGATTTTTGAATCACCAATAATTAAATAGTTTCCTTCCATAGATTTCGATTGTATTGCATGATTCGCAAAGTTTCTCTATTCAGTCATACAAGTCCCTACATCACTTCATTTTCAAAAGTGTTTTTAGTCCATAATAGACACAATCACAACATAGAGCATAGAAAAAACAAACTGTTATACATTTTACTCCTCTCTGTGAAGATTTAGAGCAAGCAAGCTTTGCTTCTAGTGTCAATCGTATCAAGTTTCAAAGTCCAGCTAGGACCGGCAGTTGTTGTTAGAAAAGCTCGAACGAGATAGCTTCCTTTCAGCTTTGCTGGTTTCTTCTCAATGAGTGTAGTCACCAAAGATTTCAGGTTTCCAACGATTTTTTCATCTTCAAAGCTCACTTTTCCCAGAGGGGCATGTATATTTCTGCCCTTATCAACTCTGAATTGGAATGAACCCTGTTTCATGTTTTTAATTGTCTGCTCTATTTACATCAAAAGCATAATTGCCATCAAACTCACGAAAAAATAATCGCCTTACCAAGATCTTTTGGAAGAACCAAGTTTCCTGTTTTTTGGTTAGGCATTAAACCTCTTGGACCCAAAACTCTAGCCAATGGTTTTAACTCTGGCATCACTTCGTTCACTGCAACACATTTTTCGAATTTAATCACACCGTTCTTGATCTATGCACTCGCAGTTAGAGTAATCTGTGTCAGGTTCATCATAGGATACCTCTTCGAGGAGAGCGTGATCACCAATCATATCAGCTCCTGCAGCAAGTGCAGCTTCTCTAAGATTTGGTGGGACCCAAGCACATACGACGACGCTCTTTCCCAATCCATGAGGCATAAGGCAGGTTCCTCTGACAATTTGGTCTCCGTGCTTAGGATCAACATTTAAACTAGGGAAATCTCGATAAGATGGGGAGAAAAGCGGGAATATACTGAATGCAAATTTCAACACTCTCATCGTAAGGAGCGACTGAGAAAGTTCTGGCGAGTTTTAAGGCTTGGAAAATATTGTACTCTGGTCTAGTGCTCTTTTTCGCTTTGGCAGTGGAGAAGAAAAATTTGGGAACCTCAGGTCTCGAGGCGAATCGAATAACCAATTGCTTGATCATAGCCAGCTCTAAATTTATTTTAGATATTAAGAAGACAAAGTTTGAATTGTAATTCATTGTGACCTGAGATCAATGAGGTATATACTAAAATAAGGAGAATGCAAAGTATTTAGAGTGGCAAATAGCAGAAAAAGATGCCGCTTATCTCCTAATGCATAATCCATAATTGCAGGAAGATCACGAGATTTTGAATATTAAAGAGCATTTCGAATGAACTTGATCATGAAGTCTGAAGCAAATTCTTCCATTTCATTCAAGCAATCTGGATGATTATCAGTAGGTTTATAAAAATTTTTTAAGCGTGTTTCAGTCATGGTTTTGTTGAGCCTAAATCGTTGGAGATATCATCATTTATTTAAAATGTCAATCAGTAGAAAATATATTTTTCTTTGTAGCGTCCGAAAAAGAGGAGCCAATATCACTTGATTTATTAAGAAAAAAGTTGCGCTATAGAGAAGAATTTACCAACATTGGTCGCGCTTTAATTATGTTGCGATTAATGGCTCAAAAGCTGGTTAGAGAGCTTTCCCTGGCAAATTTAATTGTTTTTCTAAAGAGGAAACCAAAATAGCAAAGCAGCAAAATTCTTTGTTGGATATTGTTTTATTTTATTCCTGAAATAAAGTGAATTCAAAAACGTCATTTCAGTATCTGGAACGAATTATAATTGGATAAAGAAGACAATCAAATCTCTGCCAGCATGTAATTTCTCGAAAGCTCCACGATATCTATAAACATCAAATTTCTAACAAAACTTGAATGAACCACCTCATTGAAATAAGATGACTTAGCTTCAATGTATTGAACCAGAAAGTTCTGTCTCACTCAATTCATAATATTTCTTATTTCTCTTCAATCTTTTATGCTGGTTCATCTTGATACAGGTACAACTTATCAAATTTTAATACAGCATTCCCAATTGCTCCAACACAAAAAAAATTTATTATGCTTGAAAAAGAGAGTACGAAGGTTTTCAATTTAAAAATCATGAAGAATGCAAAAATTAGGAAAGCCACACAAAATTTCAAAGCAATGCCAAATGATGAAACTAAAAAAAAACAAGTTCTGGGTGACATCACCAAAGCAAAAAAGCACAAATCTTCTTTTTTCTCTCAAAGAAGATCGAAACCTCGTAGCTCTGTGCATGATAAACAAAATAAACAAAAAATTGAGCACTCTTAGCTCTGTCATATTTATTTTATCTTCAAAACAGCAAGTATTCACATACTCAAGAGCTGATTGAATGCATAAAAAGTGACTGATTCAATTTATAATTTATTTTTACACTATTAACAAAACCCTTTTTATGGGCACTGACAGCGAAATCCAAGTTACCGACACAGACGTTAACAAGTCTCTTTTGGTAATTACTCGTTATTTCGCCTACCCATTTCCAACAAACTCACATAGCAAGCGGACTTAGAACAAAGAAAGAGAGTTTACTTTTGGGTTCTGTTTGCTTTAGGAGCAATCAACAACTGCGGTTACGTTCTCGTTAACTCCTCAGCTCAATCGCTTGCTAAAAAGTTCGGAGAAGATGACTTCATGGGTTTCTTCCAATTGTACTTTTTCCATTCAATACACCACTAACTATTTGAACTAGCGTTCTTATTTTCTTTGGAATGGGTACGAAGTTCATTAACTCAAAGTACCTGCTTAAAGTGAGACACGTCGGCAAGATTCGTACAGTCGTCTGTTTCCAATTGACTGCTTATATCGTCATTGGATTAAGTACAAGAATCACAGAGAAGTGGGGCTTTTATTTGGCCATATTGGGGTCTATGGTGATGGGAATGGCATCATCTCTCGGTGAAGTCACCATTGTCGGTTTCCTCAAGGGATTTGATCCTCAGATTATCAGCGGATGGGGTTCAGGAACTGGTTTTGCTGGCGTCTTTGGCGCTGGATACAATCTCATATTGAGATTCTTTCACCTTTCAGACTTTATAGTAAAACGAAACGACATTCTTCTTTTGCTTTAACAAACTTTCTTTGCTAGATATTTATTGCCGTGCTGCCCCTCAGTTTAGTTTACTTCTTGCTTTTCAATTGGTTGAAAAACAGATTGGTCGAAGTATCAGACTCATCAGATGTACCCGAGAAAAACGCCACAAAAGAAGCTGATATGAACAAACTCATTTCAGTTGCCAATTTCAAAAGATTATGGAGATCCCTTATTTATTTCAGCTTTAATCTCGGCGCAGTAACGCATCTGTCTTTAAATCTTTGCCTTATCTAGTACAATAGGTGTACTATCTCGAATACACTTGCACGACAGGTTTTGCTAATCGCTCAACAGCTATTTACGAAAAGAGCACTATATGGTATGAGGAATACGTAAATATTATCATATATCGACTCTTACCTAAGCTTTTACACTACTTAGTCTTTTGTGGTTTTGCAACTTTGCTACCAAATCGGTGTATTGATCTCGCGATCATCTTTGGAGTGCATTAAAATAGAAAAGGTGTGGATAATCACGCTGATCCAAGCAGTCAACTTCGTGATCTGGGCCATTATGGCAGCGACTCAGGCTTTCGCTCTTCCTATTCAATTTGCAGTTATGATCGTGGTTGGACTTATGGGAGGAGCTTCCTATGTTAACGTCGTCTATTTGTTGTTGGGATCAACAGAGATCGATAAGTCTGACAAGGAAGTCTCTCTCAACTTGATTTCTATCGGAAATGACCTCGGAGTCACTGCCGCATCAATCTCTTCGATTATCTTAGCTAATACTGTCTTCAAAAAACATTAATTGAAGCACAGCTCCAATGAATAGCAAAGTGTTTTAGAAATTTTAGGGTTTTATTTAGGTGAGTATTTTCGTCTTTTGCTATCGAAACTTACATATAAATCGATAAGCATGCAGTATATAAGGAAAAATCAATAAAATCCCTCTCAATCTAATTCTATGCATTTAGTAAACATAGTTATCTGTATCAGTTGCATGAGGATTTTGAAACTACCGCTAATTAAATTTTCCCGATATCTACTAATCACAGACTTCTCTCGATTTTAAGATTTCGTTATTGCAGAATTTGTGTGTTCCTCAAACGAACGCTGATCTCCCGAGAGCGCTTTCCTCAGTTTGGATTCCAAAAGATAGGTCTTCTGGCCTTTCGACGCTCGTTTCGGTTTGGAAGTGATCATAACGATGACTTGGCTCTTCTTCCGGAGCTTTTTGATTTTTAAAAAATTTCTTTTTCAGTGATTGTCCCAGGTTTTTCAGAGTTTGAGCTTCTTTTGGCGCGTTTCGTAGCTCATTGTTAAACAGAGTAATCTCGAAGAGCTCGGAGGCTTTGGGCAAAGATTCTGATTCCTCAGTGCCCCAAGTCGGTCTGTGAGTGAAAGATCTCGATTCATCTGGTGAGTAGGTAAAGCTGTCTGTAGAATCGAATCTGACTTTTGCTCTTCTATGTTCTCTTTCAGAGAGCAGCTTTTGTAGTTGCTCTTGGAAATGCCGAGCATTTTGATCTGAGATAGCAAGAGCTCGCTGAAGGTGCTCATTTTGCAATAAGACTTCAGTTAATTTGTCGGCCTCCTGCTGTTGTTTTTCATCTTTTTCAGCACTTTCCTCATCTATTATCTCCTCTTTGTTTTCTAATGCGTCCTCGTCTTCCTGCACTGCGTCCTCTTTGTTATTCAATGCGTCTTCGGCGGGAACATTCGAGTCCTCATTGACCTCTTCAGCCATTGGTATGTGATCTTCGCTGTCAGCACGTTCTGGGATTGAGGAATTTGACCCTGCCCGTTTTCTTTCGCCACTTTGTTCGATTGTTTCACCTTCGATTTCAACTTTTTGCTCATCCTCCTCGGAATTCTCTGGTTGAAAAACGTGGAGATCTGGGTACAGTGAATCTCTTTGTCCAGAGTTTTTTGTGCGAGCTCTCTTAGATTTTTTTGGTGATTTCTTGCTTTGTTTTCCCTTTTGTTCGGTATCGAGACGCTCAGGTTCGCTGTCTTCTTCGTTCTCTTCATCCTCCTCGAAAATACTCCTTTCCGAATAAAGAGATTCTCTCTGCAGGTTCTTCTGTTTATTTGTATCTGGTGATAAATATTCCTGCTGACGTCCTGTTTGCTCCTCTGTGTCTTCTTCAAACATCTCTTTCCCAGGGTATATTGACCCTCGAGCACGTTCCTTTGCTTTCTTTTGACTTCTGAGTGTTTCTGGCTCATTTTCTTCAATAAACATCGCCTGATCTGGATACACTGAGCCTCGAGGACCTTCCTTAACTTTTTTCTTTTTTTTATTCAGTCCTTTCTCCTGAGTACTCTTTGAGTTTATGCTTTCGAAATGGCCTTCGTCAAACATCTCATTGCCTGGGTACACCGAAGCTCTTTGCTTGCTTTTATTTGTTTTGGGCTCCTTCTCGGTAAAGAGGTTCTTATCAGGATATACGGACTTTCTGGCGACCTGTTTTGATGTTTTTCCTACTGTACTCACACGTTTTTTGGGACTTCTCTTGGTGTTTTCTCCACTTCCTTCCTCGTACATTTCACTATTTGGGTACACTGACAGCCTTTGTTTGCTCTTATTTCTTGGAGGGCCTTTCTCTATGAAGAGATTTTTGTCTGGATAAACTGAAGCTCTGCTCTTAGTTTTCGGTTTCTTTAGTGTTTTTTCTTCGAACATTCCTTGATCAGGGTAAACTGAATTCCTTGTATTTTCCTTGCGTAGCTTTGTGCGTGGTTCACTTCGCTCAGTCAGGTTTCCTGTGCTACTCTTTTTGGTCTTTTGACCTGTAGCCACAGGTTTCTTCTTCAAGCTCGTCCTTTTGCCGCTGCCTTCATCGAACATACTTTGGTCTGGGTAAACGGAGCCTCGAGGTATGGTTTTGCGTTGTTGAGGTTTTTGTAGGGAGCTTCTTGACTTCGACTCGCCTAGTTTTGAGCCGCGCTTTACAATTTCGGGCTCTTTTCTCCTTATAGATTCCTCAGTGTTTAGCTTGCTACTTCGAGACGTTGCCCATCCAAATTCACCTTCTTCGGTAACTACTCGGTCTTCAAAATCCAAATCCGTCTCAGGCTGTGTACTTTGATAAAGACCCTGAAGCTTTTGAAGGTTCTCTTCGAATCTTTTCCTCAGGAATTCTATTCTATCGCTCCTCGAATCGTCAGGAGCGTTCTTTTGCCCACTGCTCTCTTCTAGTCCACTATCCAATCCAAGCATGTTCCGAACTTGTATCAGCATCTCTATCAGCTCATCGTCCGTGAAATTCCCTCTTGATCTCAAATTTTCAATGAGATGTGAGTTCAGGTCAGATTTAGAACTCGTCATGTTCGATTGATTCGATTTCCCTGGAGTTGCTCTCGAAAGATTTGATGCAGATTTAGAAGCTCTAAGCCTTGGAGACTTCGACCTGCTTTTGCTAGGTGCGATTCTTTCTCTTTTTTCTTGTTCTCTGTACAATTTTTCTCGGAGCTCATCTTGAGCTGCAATATACGAGAGATTGTTTTCTGTTAATTGGCTAAGCGTGTCGCCTTTTGCCCTTCTTCGGAAAAGTCTCTCCGCATAGGGAGTGATAGTCGGAGCAAATGTAGGCTGGTATTTTTCAGATATTTTCTCCATTTTAGCTTTCCTCCAGTTTGGGAAGAGCATCAGCCGCTCTACTACGTCTGGTGATGTGCCGTTGATATACATTTCCTAAATATAACAACTCAGATCGCTTCTTAAAGAGGAACTTACCGCTATTCTCTCCGTCTTCTCATTCAGCGTTGGACGGAAATTTTGAATTTCTGTGGAAGTCATTTGGACTTCCTTTGGGGACGTCCTATCTCGTTGAGTCAACATCACAAGGGGATCCCTTGAAAAGAAAGAGCCTGCATTGCGAATCCAGTCTTCAGTCGAGTTGTACTGGCCGTTTATCTTTGGCTTAAATGTTATCTCTTGAGCGTCCGCAATTTCTCTTTCTCTAAGAGCCTCTTCTCTCAGTTTCTCGAGTTTAATGTCGAGCAGAGACTGATATTGCTGCAACCGCTCGTAGACAGACGAATTGCTATTTAAGTTTGAAGCGCTAGGATATTTCTTAATCGTTGGTTGGAATTTCAACTCTTTTGACTCTTCAAGCTCTCTCCTTCTGCTCTCTAGCTGTCTGTGCTCTTTCTTCCTCTGGAGGAAGTCGCTGACGTTGTTTTGGTAGTAGCTTTCTTCAAATTCCCTGGGTGTGACTTTTGTAAGGTAATAGTCTAGATGAAAAGAAAATTTAACAAGCCGTTAGATAAGAGCGTGGTTTACCTAATTCTGTGAACTTTTTGCGTTTAACCTTCCGCTTCGCTCTATTAGGACTCGTGGATTCTCTTGTTTTACCGGCCTCAACACCAGATCGATCAGTATCAAAACCTGGACTTCTTTCTACTGAAGTCCTTACCGGATTGCTAGCATAAGTGTTCGCTCGAGCACTAAGATCTCCTTCGTTAGCCTCTTCAGCTGACTCTTCAGAAACATCTTCTGATGCATTAGCTTGTTCAGTTGTTTGTGCGATGTTAGATGTTGATAACAGGTTAGAGCTCCACTGTTTCAGAGCTTCTAGGTTTTGAGGATTAGTAGCTGAAGTTTCAACTAGATTCCCAAACCTGGAGAGTGGTCCTTCTTGCTTTTCTATGTATTGCTGAAGCCGCTCAAGTGACTGGGACTCAATGGGCTCTAGTTGGATTGGTTCATTGCTTTCTTGAGAAGCTCGAGCCTTCTCGAGGACGTTTAAGAGTGCTTTCTTCCAAGTATCCAAATCCAATGCATTGTCTGATCCTCTTTTTTCTTCAATTTCCTTCATAAATCTCAAAACAAGATCGTTTATACTGGACTGACGGGATTCCTTTGATGAAGGATCGTTATCGGAGCTATTTTGTTGTTTTTTAGAGGTCCCAGAGCCACTGGGCTCATTGGGTGATCTGGCATTGTCCAGTGGTTGAATGTCTAATGAAGATTGGTACCGAGCCCTCTGAGTTTTGCTTGCTGCGCCTTGATTTACAGGACTAAAGTCCGTTTTTCCAGCGTCTTTCACTAATTCACCACTTATTGTGGATCTTTTGGCTGTTGAAGGTTTCTTGTTCATTATCAGACAAAGCTATCTGTAAGCAATATATTATTTATTAGGATAATTTATTTGGTTTTTAGAGCCGTTATGTCCTGTAGAGTGAACCGAATTTTGCTTGGCTTTCTTTCGAATCATCTATTGGGGATATTTGAATGAAAAAGGGTGTATTGATGAGGATTATATGGAGAGAAACGACAATGTTCAATAAGGAGCGAAAGAAGGCGTTCTAGCATCACATAATGAATGATTTGTTCGAAACTGTTAGGTAAAGTTTACGAAGAAAAGTAAGCTGGCGTGATGAAATTCTCTTGTTGCCCACGTTTGGAAAAAAATAGAATTAACCAAGAACAACATCTGTAGCAAGTACATTGAAAATATTGTGATGAGAAAACTTGGTGTGTAGCAGATGATTTTTGTTCGAGACATGTAGCAGAGAGTGTGTACAAGTATTTCAAGTCAATATGAACGACTAATTTCAGTGATTAATTGTTGGCTGTTACGTAGCAGTGAAAAGAGATCATTCAACACAACGAATTACTTTGAGATAATCGCTGTCAAGTTTATAGTTTTCCGAGAGACCCATGTTTACAGCCTACCAGGGAGGAAATTCTGTCATTGTGGACAGAAAATATAAAAATTTTAGAAATTCTACAGAGATAGTTATAGAATAAATCAGAATATTTATCATACTTGCACGTTCTGCTCTGGCATAATAGCAACAAAATTATCCAATTCGTAAAAATCGCACTCTTTTAATGACAAATTAGGCTTCTCGCATTTGCAATGCACGAGGATCTACTCAAATATTTACAAATCTCTACAAACATGTTTTTTCACCCCCAGCAAAATGATTCTAAATGATAACTGATGATATATTTATTCTGAATTATTTTTCTATATATTCGTTGATCGACATAGCGCTAGACCAACTACCACACGAGTACAATAAAATCCAACTGCGCTTTTCACCAAAATTTCCTAGTAACTACCAAGGGCTTGTGGTGTAATGCTCCTCTATGCTAACAATACTCTTACTGGTTCAAAACAACTAACTCTTCTGAAATGATCAGTTCAACACTCATAAAAACAACCAAATAAATACTAAATCTTCAACATATTTAACAATGCTATTCAGTAGCATCAAGAGAAACAGTATAACTCATGAATAAGAGGGGAAAAAAACAAGAAGATAAATGAACGATCATTAAAACGCTTTTTTCCATAATTTTTCTCCTAGTCGCGTTTAACATCATAAAATTATAAATGTCCTAGGATTATGGTGCAGGTGGACCTGAGTATCATTTTTTTCGTACTTCGCTAGAAATTTCAAAACACACACATTCCATCTAACATAAATTTTAATAGCATCTTCATGAAGAGGTGATTAAAACGTATTAACTGCATTTAATCAACTGAGAAGTGGGAATAATTATTTCTATTCCTAAATTTTGAGATCCCAATGAGCAAGATGTCCCTTACCAAGTCGCAGGATGGTTCAAGAATCCCTGAAAGAGGGAAGACCGAAGTCATGTCACTCGTTTTTGACAAAAAGACGAGCACTCTTGAGACTCCGAAGAACAAAATGTCGGGAAGACCTTCCCAAGGAACGGCCTGTAAGGTTTCTCTGCTTAGCATCCCCCTAATCGCCTATCAAATCAGCCGTCGTTACCAGCGCTCGAAAAGACATGAGAACAAAGTCTGAAATCATCAGTGGAGACAAAAAACTCGTCTCTCCTCTTGGGAAAGATGGAAAGTTAAAGAATGAAACGGAATACGAGTATGGATCCAAATGTAATGTGTGCCTTCGGCTTTTTCATCAGCTCAAAGGAATTGTTCAACAGCATTGGTATGCGATTCTCTTCACTAACTATTCAATAAGTCAATTTTAAAGCCAATTTTGCGGCAAATCAGTCTGTAAGGAATGCTCAACGAACAAAATTGAAGATGCACGTATCTGCGACATCTGTTTCTTCAAAGCATCGAATAAAAGAGTAAGTATTTTCGGAAAAACAATTTTCTCAGAGAGGGCAAACGTAGGCTGATGAGAGGAGAAAAGATATTCTTAAATCAAAGGAAGAAGCCATTAAGAAATGTAAAATAAACATCGAGAGAGTCAAGAGAGACATGGCTGTACTTGAGAAAAAGCTGTATGAAGCCAATTCTGAAGTAATTTCAAATAACCGTAAAGGCACTTAAACATGAATTGTTTAGGGCCAAAAATCCGAGAACAACCACAACGAAAATTTATTAACAGCTGAAAGCGAGTATCAAAAGGCCGAAGAGCTGTTTTCTAAGAAGAAAGACACTTTAGGACGGTTAAAACAGAATGTAGAGTCCGAAAGAGAGTTAGTACGCGATCTTGAAAGAGAATATGAAAAATTGAGGGTTGTTCTCAATGCATTGTAATATTGAAATCGTTTTGGAATAGTCTAAGCGAATTATTCAGGAGGCTTGATGTGCAGCAACAGTCAGCAGCGCACTTGTTGAAATTAGAGGAGTACAATCGACTGAATTATCAGAAGATGAAATATGAGCAATCGGTATCTTATTATTTCCTGTGCAAAGAGTCACCATTTATCTTATTCTAGCCTTCATTTGCTGAGTACTGTGAACAAGGACTACAAGGAGTTGGAGATCGATCGCGACTTTCGTTAATGGTGAAGAGCTACGTGTCTGTCATGGAAAACAATAGAGATTTTTCATATCGCTCTGGCAGCGCCCGAGAAACGTTTGGAAAGCAGGGTGGGACTGATAGTCTTAAACCGAACTCGACACTCCCGATTAAAAAGAATTCGAAGATAAACGATGACTCAGTGCTTATTGAAACGAAAAGACAAAACAACTGTGGGGGTAAAGATTGCATTATCTTCTAGTACACGCTTGCTCATTAAAGTGTCGAGCTTTGTTTAAAAGGGTAATTGGCTTGAGTTTTTTTGGATCTTAAATGTTGTTGTTTTTTTGAATGTTGTTTGCAATATGGAATCAATATTATGCATATATTATATTTTTCACTGCTTTGTATCAAATTTTCTCATCTTTCGAATTGCTGATGTCGTCTCTAAGGTATTCTTGTGCACTGATCATTTTTATCATGAAATAGGCTTATTATGAAATTTGAGATCATGAGATGTATTATCTATCTAAATTGCTAAAATCATATAGAGTTTTTACAAATCAAAATATATTCACATTATCCTATCAAAGTTTCTCATTTTGCTTGATAAAGGAGCTAACCTCATTAACAAACTCTTGTGCTCTACCAAAATGCACCCAATGGTCAGCTCCTTCAAAATAAACGACATCTCTTCGAGTATCAAAATTGTCAAACACCTTTTCGAATTCTGCCAGCTCATCTCTCGGCACAAATTCTGAATGACCGCCTGCAATTATCTTCACTGGTTTGTTATATTTTTTCGAAGGCTCAGTGAGATCCCCTAAAAAATCTTCAGTTGACCTGTCAATTACGTCAATGTTAACTCTCCATTTAAATTCATTCTTTGCTGGCTCCTCAATGTTAGCCCACAGCACACCAGCCAGATTTTTATCCTCATTCGCAGCTTTGTAGATTTCTAATTCGAGTTGTTCACGAGATATTCCTTCCAAAGGAATTTTGGCGAGCGCATGAAGCATGTTGCGCAGTTCCATTCCGCACTTAAATTTACTGGTATCATTGTAATTAAAAGGACCGATATCAATAATGATAAGCCCTTTCAGTCTCTCAGCAAAGAGCTTAGAGTATTCCATTGCAACTTTCCCACCAAGACTGTGTCCCATCAGATAAAATTTATCTAATCCGATTTGCTGGACAGCCGCTTCTAGATCATTTGCCATTTGCTCAAGCGTCATGGTAGGTTTATGTTCTGATTTACCATGGTTTCGGAGGTCGAAGAGATATGAGTTGCAAAGACTCTTCAGGTCTTTGTGCTTGGCAATGGAACGGAAATTAAATTTGTTTCCCATCACGCCATGCAATACAATGAGATCAGTAACTGCTGCATCATTGGTGAAGTTAATATAATTCAGCTTTGCTAGATCAGAGAATCGCTGCTTGGACAGACTGTGTAGTGATTTAGCTGTGTGAAATATCCTCTGAGGTTTTATCATAATTAAAAAATTATTTATCGTTTGTTTTAGCTGTACCAGAGTTATTTCAAGTACATGTAATTGAATTAAAAAAAAAAAGAGCAAGAATTTGGCTATCCTGATTATGGAAAATTTGCAGGTCTTCCTTAATAAATAAATTCGAACAAGGCTATAAAAAATCACTCTATTGATTGATTTTCTCTTTTATAATGAAGTCATTAAATCAATCATGAATTACAATTTAAATAGCTTAAAGCCAGACTGAGCCGATTCATTTGGTGACGAGAAGCCATGCTGCCTGAATGTTTTATTTATTGATTGCTAGGTTTATTTTTTCGTGATTCGGAATTGGCGAGGGACATTGCTTGAAGAATATTTGGAGGCGAGAATTGAATCACTGGCTTTTCTTGTGTTTATTTGATAAGGAGCAAGCACTGATGAACTCAACCCATTCTGAATTTTTGACGCCTTCATTGAGTCTGGACCAAGACTCATCGAATTGAGGCTTGGAGACGTTGACATTTTGCTGTTAATCAGAGTGCTTGTAGGAGTCTTAAATGATTCTAATATATATATAAGAAATTTAATTCAACGGTAACTTACTATAGAGAAAAAAATGTTGAGAAACGTTGTTTGGAGAACTGATGTTGGCGACAGAACGATGTCTCTGGTCCATTTGCATTTTCTTAGTTCTGTACTGCTGCTCTAAATATTCGAGCCTTTGTTGATTTTTTTTCTATGATATTGATCAGATCAAAAAAATTATCCAGCAAGAGTTGATTACGATAACTACATCAAGCTTCTCTGGGCTTCTTTCTTGTATGGCTTTTATTACTTCCTTTTCCAATGGCTCTTTTCCTTTCCTGAAACCTTGAGGCAATGGTCTGTTCAAAAAAAATTTGGAAAATAGCGCCAAGATTTGATTTACTTGATATCTTCCATTGTGTCAATAGTTATAAGCCTTCTCTGTTGTGTTGGTGGCCTTATATTCTGCGCGGATAATATAATAACTCTAATAAACCAAATTTTACTCTTTTTCGAGAAATCTCTTCAACTTTCTGATGGATATCGTTAACGAGCGAGTTGTATATTTCTTCTTTGGTTTGCGTTTTAAAATCGAGACGTGAGAGCAACCCTTCAACATCTCTTTGGATAATGGGCTCCACATCGCCAATTTCATCGAGAAAAGCCTGTTTTGTTACTCGCAATTTCAGAGGGCTCTGCATTGGTTCAAAAGGTTGGAAGGGATCTTTTCGACCATTGCTCCCAGCTTGAGCTCCTGAAGGCAGCCGACTCCGCGAAAACTCCGCCATAATCAATAAATTTGCAAATTTACGCTTTTTGTTGAATAAATAAATAGAATGTATCTGTTTAAAAATTGTTCTGATTTTTGTATTCTCTTATTCTGAGACCTAATATTATCTTTTCTATAAATGCAGACTGTAAACCAATTAAAATATCCTTCTACTGAATGCCAAGGGTCTAAGATCTCTTACATGGTATTAGACAATCGCGAAATTATCAGATAGCATCTAATGGAAGAGAGAACTGGAGATCAACTCATGATTGTTATTTGGGATTGCAATTACAGTAATTGGGAGTAGAGATCGACCAAAACCTGATCTACAATCAAGAGAGATAAGAATTTACAGTGATATTTGAGAGGTAGACTAATTTCAACAAATCAAAGCGGCAACTGAGTTATAAAGCTTTTCGGTAAATTAGTCCGTTAATTTTGTTATTTATATTTGAAAGTGTGCGGATTAACCACAACCACCGTCAACTTCACCACAGCAACAAAATATTATCACTTCTTCCCTCTATTAGCAAACCTCAATGAGCAATTACAGAAACACTACCACCCCTACTACCCAGAAAAACCGAAAATCAAGTAAGAGCAGATCTCCAGACCGCTCTCGAAGCAAGTCGCCTAATGCAGATTTCGCAAAAACAGTAACGAAAAACGACCCAGGCCGAAACGTCGAGAGCAGAATCAAATTTTTGATTAACGAGAACGAGAGACTCGGCTCCCTGGTGGACGAACTCTCCAAAAGCAGACCAAATTTCAATGAAAAAGATTGGGAACTAAGACTTTCAGCCCTCGTTAAAGAAAACAAACGCCTCAACGATATCCACCAGGCTTCTCTCTCAGCGATGGAAGCCTTGCAAGAACACAATAATGAACTCGAGAGACTACTCACCGAAAGCGCTAGTCACTCTCATGCTGAGCGCATTCGAATCCTTCAAAGGGATAATCTAAGACTCAGCACAGCGTTAACTGAAAAAAACAGAGAAATCGAACTGCTAAAAGCCAAGCTTAGCAATGGTACCGGAGACCAGAGATCCTCAAATAAAAAACTTCCCGTGAAAGATTCTTATAACCAAGAACTTGAAGAGAGAGTCGTTGAGCTGACGAATAAGAACAGTGAGCTCTTGTTTACAATTCAGGATTTAAAGCAAGCTCTGGAAAATTCGAGAACTGAGAAGAAATTAGGCGGTTATAGCCCGATGAGGACGCCAGATGGGCAACATCAGGAGAAATTCCGTCATCTGAATGCGGAAATCGAGCGATTAAATCAAAGTGTAGAGCAGTGGAGAAATCGATACCTCGAATCACAGGATCGTATTCGGGAACTTGAAAGTCACAAAAGCCCTGACCTAATGAGTCAGATTCTTTCGCTAAGAAACGAAAACGAGAGGTTCCAGGTCAGATTGAATGACGGACGCGCTGAACTCGAAGGCCTCCGACATTCGGTGCAGGATCTGCAGTTGAAGAATGCGAAGTTAGAAGCATTGGCGAAAGAGCAGCAGGAAGAGATCAACAATAAGAGTAATAATTATAAACGGGTCATTGAAGAAAACGAGACGCTTCAATACAAATCGTTGGATTTAGAGAGGCGCTTGGAGAATATGCGAAAAGAGAACGAGAAAATAAACAGGCGGTTAGGTGAAGCTAAAGAGCAACTCGATAAGCTTAAGAATCAGCACGAAACTGAGAGCTACACTGGAAATGAAAGAATGAATGCGCTTATTATTGAAAATACAAGGTTGAAGGAGCAATTAACCCAGAGCCAAAAAGAAAATGATATCAATAAGCAGAACGCTGAGAAAAGAATGAGGGAAAAAGACGAAGCGCTGAAGAACGCACTCGAAGAGAAAGAGAAAATCCGTGATGAATTGGATAGATGCCAGCTTCACGCACAGGAACTACAAAACCATAAGCACGAGTTACTTAGAGAAAATGCGAAAATTTCTACCCTTGATAAGAAAATCAAGGATTTACTCCTTGAAAGAGAGAACTTGAGAGAGCTTTCAGAGAAGCAGAAGGAAGAACTCAGCGAGTTAAGAACCGTTCAGCAACTCGTGCCTGATTTAGAAAAACGCATACATCAAATCATCGAAGAAAATGAACAATTGCATCAGGATCTCCGAGAAACCTCAATAAAACTAGAACGAGCGGAAGAGCAAGCAGCATTGGTCCCTGAACTGCAAGAGAGGGTAAACGAATCGACGAGACAAAGAGGAGAGATGCAAAATTTGATTGATGAGCTTCACAAACAGGTCGACCGGTTACGCAAAGATAACTCAAAGTACTTTGGAATGCAGAAGTCGCTTGATGAGCTCCAATCAGCAAATGAAGAGCTCAAAGAGAAAGATGAAGCCCAGCAAAAGGAAATCGCCTCGCTGGAAAATAAACTAGCTAAGCTGAAGGACCAAGACGAAAAAGCTCAATACCTTGAGGAAAGGGTCATCCAATTAACAACTGGGAAGGATAGACTCAATGATTTGCTGAATAGACGACAGCAAGAGATTGAAGACCTCAGAAGCAAGAACGTAAACCTACACGAAGAAAGACAAAGGATGGAGGAAGATTTCCAAAAGGAAATTGAAGATTTACTTCGTAAGAACTTTGAGGCTCAGGAAACTATACGCACTCAAGAGGATCAGCTATTAAAGTTTGAAAGAGAGGTCGAGACTCAAAAGAGTCTAATGAAGGCTCAGCAAAGAGATCTAGAAATGCAGAAGGAAATAAATAAGGGCCAGCAGAAAGATATAGATGCTTATAAAGAATCGATAAAAAGCAACTTGAAAGAGCTGGAAAGCCAACAAGAGAAACTCAGAAATCAGCAAAAAGAGCTTGATGCGAGCAAGGAGGAATCTAAAGCTAAAGCCGCGCAAATCGAGGAGCTTGAGAAAAATTTGCGGACTGCCAATCATGAGAAAAAGGTGCTGTCTTATGATATCGAAAGCCTGCAGAAAGACAACGAAAAACTCAGTAAAAAAGCCCATGACGCTGAGAACTTGGCAATGAAAGCAGAAGAGTTGCAAAGCAGTCTTATCAAAGCCAATGAAGACAAAGAAAGATTGGAGGTTCTATTGAAAGATGCGCAGGACGATAATCGTCGTCTTCAGCGCCAAGCTTCTCAATTGCCAGAGCTAAAGAGAAATAATTCTGAGTTTCTCAGAGACAACGAGCAGGCAAAGAAGGAAATCGCTGCGAGGGATAGAGAAATCGAAAAAGTCGCGCTAGAAGCTGTGAGTTTATCAAAAAGAGTTATTGAGCTTGAGGCTAAGGAGGTGACAGTGCAAGAAATCATAAAGAAGTATGCGACTCAAGTGAGCTCACTGGAAGATGAGTTGCAGAAATTGAGCGATGTTCTTGAGGAAAGAGAAACCATTATCAGATCTCTCGAAGTTCAGGAAGAAAAAGCCGAAAACAAGTACCAGGAAAGCAAAAAAGCCTTCCAAGAGCTCGAACTGAAATTAAATGATCTAGAGGCTCTCTATGAGAAAGCAATTAGCGAAGGAGAGCACTTGAACTCGATTGTCAGAGAGCTACAGAGAGAAAACCAAGGCCTTAAGGGTCAGGTTGGCCCTCTTCCTCAAATACAGAAGCGCGTAGTATTTCTCCAGGACGAAAACGAGTCTCTGAACAAAATACTCAGAGAAATGCGAAACGAGCTTGAAAATTTACGACCGGCTGCTGAAAAGATTCATGATCTTGAGAAAAGAGTTCAGGTACTCACCCAAGAGAACAAAAGCCTGATCAACTTGCTCAGCAAAGAGAAAGAAAGCGCTGCGATTCATGATGACGCAAGAAGAAGACTAGCAGTGATCGAGATGGATCGAGATGTGACTCAAAAAGAGTTTGAAGATCTCAAGAGAGTTTTGAGAAGGAAAGAAGATGAGCTTGAAGCCTCTCAGAAGTTGGTTGAGAAGTTGAAGCAGAACATCATTGATCTCAATCATCAAATGGATGAAGTAACCAAAGAGCATCAAATCTTAGTCAGGAAAACCAAAGAGCTCGAAACAATGAGAGGAAGGAAATTCACAAGCACTGATGAAGGGTCTGATGCGACTTCCGAAGGCTGGAGAACGTCGCATACTGCGCATACTACGCCCACGAAACAGAAAGCTTCTGATTCGAAACTCATCGGGTATCAGGGTCTACTGAACCAGCTATCGGAGGCTAAGAAAGAGATCGCAACACTACAAACTTCATTGCGAGCATCAAAGACAAAGACTAAATCGATTCCTCCTAAGAAAACGACAACAAATCGATCGCTGCTAACGTCACCACAGACCGATGCGAAAAAAACGAAGAGAGGTGGTTCAACTGGACGGTCGAGATCACTGTCAAGAAATAACAGTGATATTAAAGTTAAATATCATTCTGCTGTCGTGGATACCAACGATCATCAAGCTGAGATTGCTAAACTGAACAGCGAGATTGATAAGCTGAACAACGAGATTGAGAGGTTAACAACTGAGTTAAATGAGAAAAATATTGAGATTGAATATTTGGTTGGAAGGATAGCCCAGAGCGAAAAGCAACAGTCTCCTGAGAGAGAAAGATATTCTTCGAAACAATATGAAAGCAAGAAAGGAGAAGAGAGAAGGAGTGCTGGTTCACGAGATAGAGAGGTAAATCGATTGGATGAAATTGAGTTAAAGTTGCTGGAGCTGGAGAAAGAGAATGAGAAGTTAAGCCAAATTATTGATGAAAAAGATCGAGAGATCGGGTTCTTGCAACAGAGGCTAAAGGATGCAAATAATAGTCTGGCACGAGGGCCGGCTGAGGTGGAAGAAGCGCACAAGACAATTAGATCATTGATGAATGAGAATGAGCGGTTAAATGATTTGTTAGAAGAAAAATACAATGAGATTGAGAAGATTAAAGGAATTTTAAGTTTCTCAACGCAGACTTCTGCAAGGATCGGGAGAACCCATTCGCATGAGAAGCTCGAGAGCCGTCGGGAACCTGTAAAAAACTTTTTCAATTCTATTATTCATTTTTCCATCTTTTCTCTCTCATTCGAAATATCTTTTACTTGCTTGAAGCTGGTTCTAACGAATTTTTTCATGATAGGTATTAACAAGCAAATATAAAGAGAATGAAAGCAGTCTTCTCTCAGGCCACGTTAGTGGGTTGAAAAGCAAAGTTGATAGGTTAGAAGATCGGTTAGGGGCTTTTGTCCGAGAGGCAGAGAAGATTTCTAATTTGAATTCAGCTTCGAAGAGAGCAGAGGAGCCAACTGAAGATAACTATAAAAGACAATTAAGATTTTGATTTTGATTTTAAAAACAATTTTTGACTCTTTTTTTCTTTGTTGATATGCATTGTATTAGAGACATAATGCAGCAATAAAATATATTTCACAAGTTCAATATTTGCATTACTTGAACTACTCATTTTTCATCAAATGTAATTAGTTTTTTGAGAATCAGACTTTTGTTGGTCCATGTGCACCAATCGTTTTTCTTTTCGCTCATTCCCTGAAAATAGATCGTCGAGTATCTCATCATCTAATTAGGAATGCAATTATTATTTCACGGCTTGTATTTTCAATGATATTCAAAGTAGAATCTTTCAAGGAACTTTACCACATAATAAGCAAGCTCATGCTATGACCTCCATATAAATACTCAATTTGTTATAATGACAAATTCATTGGCAGAAATGAATGAGTTTGCTTATATAGTCTCATTATATTCGAAAAACCACAAATCATTAAAGACTGCATTGAAATGCCACAAGAACAATTCTTTCCCATCTTAATGTCACAAACCCTTTGAATGACACAGAATAATTCTTCGTTTTAGCCACTTTGAGTGACAAAAATATATCGTTTTCTGAGAATTCTTTACTAATTTGAGGTCCTCACTCAGAAGGACTCTAATTTAGCAATTGGATTTTCTCTAAAACCCCCTTTCTCTAAAGGATATTTTAAGTCAGCATTTCCTCTAATTTGAATTAGATTATTGCTACTAAATTGGAATAGAATAAACATAAATTCGAACCAAATCATTTCAAAAAAAAATGAAAGGTGTTGTGAATTACGATTCAGACTCCGATGGAGAGAAAAAACATAAGGAAGTCGGGATAGCAACAGGCTTTGCTCCAATAAAAATAAATCCGAAACCTAGTGCTGACACTACCGCCTTAGTACTGAAAAGTCAAGAAGAGAAAAATCAGATTCTTGCGAAATTTTATAAAGAAGGTCAGGCAAGTAACCATCTTACTGGCAACGTCGAGCAATGGAGCATGAATGACTTCAATTTCGATGAGCAGTACCACAGCTTCAATAAATACGGCATAGCTCACGACCCGAACCCAGAAACCAATCGAATTGTCATTAATCACAGCATCAAGGAAGAAGGATACACAAAAAGGCCAAATATCGAAGTAGTTTCAGGCGATGACCCTAACTACTCACAGCTCTCTATCTATAACATGCAGATCCAAGAAGAACGAAAAAGACGTGATGAAATCGCTAAAAAGCGCAAAAGAGTCAATGATCCCTCTCGCGGTGACTTCCAAGGTCCCTGGGCAGCTTACGAGAACGAAGGAGACGATAAATTCAACGCGAATATGGAGTTAGATGAAGAACGTAAAAACATCTTGACTGCCATTGAAGAAAAACGAAAACAAAAGATGGAAGAACTCAAGAAAGAGGAAGAATTCGAGATCACCTCTACTTTCCATGGAGACACCCTCTTTGATTACAAAGGACGAAGCTACATTCTGCCTCCAGCTGAACTGAAACCCAAAGACCACGTCTGCTTCATCCCCAAAAAGCTGATTCACACTTGGTCTGGCCATACCAAAGGAGTCATGGTCGCGCGGTTTTTCCCATCATACGGCCATTATGTGTTGAGTGGCAGCATGGACTCGAAGGTGAAACTCTGGGATGTGTATAATGACAAGCGCTGTATCAGAACGTACGATGGACATAAGGACGCTGTCAGAGATGTGTACTTCACGAATGATGGACTGCATTTCTTGAGTGCGAGTTATGACAAAACGATTCATTACTGGGACACAGAAAAGGGACAAGTCATCAAGACGTTTAACATTCGAAAGCATCCTTATTGCGTGAGATTTAACCCTGATCCAGATAGACAATACGCTTTCCTCTGCGCAAGCGCGAACAAAAAGATCGCGCAATTTGATGTGAGAACGGGCAACAGAACCCAGCAGTACGATGAACATCTCGGCCCAGTCAATACAGTTACTTTCATCGAGAATGGTCGTAAGTTCGTATCGACTTCGGACGACAAGAAGATTTTCCTTTGGGAATTCGGTATTCCTGTCGTTGTGAAACACATGGCGGAGCCCGATATGCACGCGATAACGTCTACGAATCTGCATCCTAACAAAAAATACTGGGCAGGTCAATCAGCCGACAATAAGGTTGTTATCTATGACTGCAAGAATGGAAACTTCAAAATGAATCGCAAACGAAAGTTCACAGGGCATATGTGCGCTGGTTTCTCGATAGGAGTTACATTTTCTCCAGATGGGCAGTTCATTGCGTCAGGAGATTCTGACGGAAAGGTGTTCTTCTGGGATTGGAAGAGCACACGCAACCTTAGATCCTTCCAAGCGCATTCTCAAGCTTGTACAGGAGTGGACTGGCATCCGATTGAACCGAGCAGATTCTTGTCGTATGGATGGGACGGAACGATTAAGTTCTGGGACTAAAAAAGATTGGAAAGTTATTGATAGTTTAGAGCCTAGTGCTCATGAAAATGAATTCTTAATAATTGTCTTGTGCTGTTAATGATGCGTTTGATGAATAGTTTGAAGAATAGAGAAGAGTTTAGAAGTTTGTTTTGAAATAAATCATGAAATAAAAAAATCTGAAATTTGAAGACAAACGCTTTGATACCTAGGTGCGACGAGTATTTCATTAACTTCTCCAAAGGTGAATCTCCTTCAATGAATATTCCTCAAGAAAAAATTAAGTAATAAAAAGTTTTTAGTCAGGGTCATGGAGTTTAAAATATTGATTTGTTGAAGAAGTATCAAATTGTGTTGGAGGCTCGTTTCTCATTCTAGCGAATAATTTTTACATCTTAAAGAGTTAGAGAAAAATTTTGGCTTAGAAAGTGGAAAATTGGATCTGATAGAATTATTTTACTCTTTTTCATATTTTAGCTGATTCTCAGCTATGATTTGATTAGCATCAAGCTTATTTAGAAAGTTTTCCCTTCATCTTCTACTACCTGCTCTGCATTTATCGCCAGAAGAGATTCAAGCATTTTCGCAGCAAGGGAATATCAAAACTTGAGATTCTTGGGATAGCGAGTTATAAATTTTCGTTGTGATGCACGTCAGTATTGCAATTTGAAACCTTTCAGGTCATTTTTGTGCAAGAAAGCGAGTGATTTGTTCTGAAAGAGTCTCTAAAGTCCCCGAAATATCTCCAAAGTTTAAAACAACCGTCATTTAAACCATGTTACATCGCATTTCGTAGATAAACTCAAGGCCTCTGGATAGTACGGCAGGTTCCTCCTCAAATTTTAGGTAAATTAATTGCTTTCTAGCTTACACGACATGAGAAACGAATTTCTTGGATTTCAAGAACTATACTTCGATCAAATGACTTTAAATTAAATTTGAATTGCCAAACAACTGAAAACTCTTCGCATGATGATTGAGAGAGTAGTTTAAGGCACCTCTTCAAAAAAATTGTGAATCTTCTTCTTCATGTGGCATCAGTTTGATTAAATGCTGATTTTTATGATTTGACTGAGAAGATCAGCTTCTTCCGTTTATAACCTGCTGGTTTTGAGAACTAACTTGTTTTAATAGAATCTCATCAGCCAGACCTGGGTTGAATCTCAATAATCATCCAAAGAAAAGTCATCTATCCACAGCATAACTATTAAGAACCCTGAGTGAATTGTGATCAAATTTTAAGTATTCGAGGTTGAACACAGCTTTTAGAAAAAATTAGTATTCTTTTCAAAAGCTCACTTTTGATTCGAATCGCCTCAACCTTAAAGACTTACGAGTTTTTATAGGCCACTACCAAGCATATCAAACATGTTCACTGAGGACCTGTATTTGAGAAATGCTATACACAATTTCTCCCTTCGCTATGCATGAGCTCTGCTTCGGTAGGAAGGAAATGCTCGAATTCTATCTATTATTTTAGTATCAATTACAGAAGGGTTTCTAAAGGCCCTCATTGTAAAACGTGGAATTCAAGGATAAATTGATTTTAAATATTAATGTTTTTCGAGGCAGAAGCCTTTGACATTATGATATCCCAAAAGTGTTAGCCAAAGTCGATTTTGACCTTTTGTAGGGACAATTTCTTTTGAGACTCTGCTTTTTCTGGAGCTTCCTTTGCTATAGATGAGATATTTTAAGTTAAGTGACACCTAGCGCCTTACTGTAAGAAATATTGCATCACTTCTGGCTAAGTTAGATGAGACCTGTGTCTACTACATGCCCCCATGAAAATGCAAGCTTTACTGGAATATAATTTGAAGTTTGTACCTATTTTTTCCTGTGTTTGTGTCTTCTTAAATATTCGCAATGATTTTACCTGGAAAGCCTCCGAATAGGCTGATCAGTAAAGTATTAGCTCCTCAAGCAAATTTACAAGCAACGTTCCAGTTTGCTTCTAACGATCAGAAATTTTCAATTCCAGTTCAGCTCAATTTCCCTTTTTGAAATACTGGAATTGGGGTTCGACTCATGCGAGTTTTAATGGCTAGAACTCCTTAGGAGGCCTCTTATGTCCACAAACGTTATATTTCTTTCAAAATTCGCTTCCAAAGAGCGATTGGTTAGTGAGTAGGTGTATTCTTTATAAGCTCTATATAAAATCCCAGTGCTGAGTTTTTCATGTTATAATAACTTGAAGATTGAGGTTCTATGGCGGGAAATTTGGTAGATAACGAAAGATCTCTAGCTAAGAGAGGAAATAGTATTATGGTGCGTTTGAATTTAGTTGAATTCATTCTTCGACAATTTTTCGTCAGGGATCTGATCCTTAATTTAAATCAAGTCAGTGCGTTTTTGTATTCAAAAAAATTTTTCTGAAATTGAAAAACAATTCAGAATACAAGTAGCCAATTTTTCGGCAATATAAGTTTTCCCTTTGCATACCTTCACCATTACTCAGAAACCTGAAATGGAAATCTGTCTAAATACACCAAATTCTCACAACAACCAATTTTTCTCTCAGCCCACCTCTGATTGCAGAGAGATAGGGGTCCTTCTAGTTCCCAGCGAAAGAGGAGATATATACGAGGGGTTGAACACCAAACACTCCTTTTTCAACTTTATTCAAAATCCAGACCACCTCCCTCAAGACTTTCAACATGAAAAAGATCACATGATAGATGACAAAGATTCACTGGACTCTACCTCTAAAAAACCCACGACGTCAACGGAAAGCGTTGCAAGCCACTCAAAATCGGATGCTGGGCTCATTCTTGATAAGGAGTGCCTGCCCTTAGCGAATAACCCTCTTTTGGAACTCAATGAGACTATTCCAGTTAGAAGGTCTGGTCGGGCACTGAGACCTCGCCTACAGCCTGAAATGAAGCTTGCCACAGCAGAACCTCGCAAAAAACAACAGTCTAACACTCAAGACACCCAAACAGAATCTCAGAATAAAAATGGCGATGTAAGTCCTCAAAAGAAGGCTAAACAAGCCAAACAAGCCGAGCCAGGTATCCTTGACCTTGACCGGGAGATCGCCCTTCTCAAAAGAGCAGGGAAAAAAGTCAAAGAATTTTTCGAGTTTAATCTTCAGGAAGTACCTCGAACAAAACTTCGGAATCCTAAAAAAGCGCCTGAGCAAAGAAATAGAAAGCCTGGAAAGCCCCAATCGGACCTCAAGCAAGAGGTTATCAAAGGCGAAGAAGAAACAGAAGCCAAGGTTGAACAGATCGTCTCTCGCTCAAGCAAGTCGAAGAAGATCTCGAAAAACAACACGTCAATTAACTCCAAATTGCGAGTAATGAAGAAGCTAGCCAATAAAAAATTTAAACTGAACCATGAGAATGAAGACACGGTTCCTTCTTTGAAAGTCGCGAAGAAGGAAATTGATGACAGAAACATGGTACTAGAATCGACAAGCGAAGGCAGCGGAATGCCTCACACCGAGGAAGAAATAGATATTCTCTCCAAAGAGAGGCTTTCTGAAGAAATAAAGAGCGCAGCACTCGATTCAGAAAATTCTGATGTTGGAAGAACAGCTTTTTTCAAAGAACAGAAATCCCAGTCAGGCAAGTCGGCCCAGCAAGAAAACATTCAGAATGAAAGCGTGCCAATCGTATTAAAAGCAAAAGAAGACGTTCATGAAAGGATCGGTAATTACTACCAAGCGGAGATAACGCCCTTGACGATTATGAACTACCACCCGAAACGTAATTTCAAGCAGGTCTGGGTGCCAGGAGTTGTTTCAGATGAGCTGATAGCAGAATGTGACCAAATCGCAGAGACGACTCTTACAATTAAAAACATAAATCAAGGAAAGCTGATTAAGCTGATGGCTGCGTGCGAAAATAGCAAAGAGAAATTTCAAGAGTTCCTTGAAGTGAAGAAAAATTGGAGCCGGAATCAGCTGAAGCTGAAAAGAGTTTACAATGAAAGCAAGTAATGTGATATGCATTTTTAAGGCGTTAGCTGTTTTCTGTTTTCTGGACAGTAAATTAATATAAGAAACCACTTTTTTGCATCAGGCCGTTTGTAGTTGCCTATGAGTTGTGAAAATATCTTCGAATGACTTTGCTGATATCTTTCTTAACAAAAATGAAAATTTAGAAATATTTCATACGAGTTAAGATATCTGCAATTCTTGAAATGAAAGAAACGTTCTTTTTGTTTTTGCGAAGTTAAGAGGTTTTCGTCTCTGGGGAGACGAGAATCTTGAGAAAAATGTACACGCATTATTTTAAGTATCTAATCTATGTGTGCAGAGATACTTTCAGCAATGACGCACTATAAAATGATTTAGTTTGATACTTGTTGAAACTACAGAATGACGCCATCAAAGCAAATTTCATAATGAAGGCAGGTTGAATTTTCCCCACTGAACGTAACTTTAAAAATTGAGCTGAGGAAGCTGTAAAGGCTAATAGCACTTCCATGGCAGCATTAACAGTATTATTTCAGAAACTCGTTCCAAAATGAGAATTATGCAAGCCAGTGATGGCTAAAATGCTGTTGCTGTTGCTGTCGACTCTAATAAGCTCAAAATGAAGCATTTACTTTGCTAGCTCAAAGAGATCGGAAGAAAAAAATAGACTCAAGCGTTTTATTCAAACTAATTTATTTACAAACTCTAATATATTTTAAACGTGGTTTTTTCTTTTTACCTCAGAAACGAATCTCTTAATGGCAGAATCTTTGATTTTCATGAAAGTTATCCCCTTCCTCGGCGGGGGTCGTGCTTCATGTTGAAATTTTTCATAAAAATCGTGATTCTTACTGTATAGAGTTTTCGGTGGTAAAGTTTTAAAGAGGATTCACACGAGTAGCAAGCATGATTTGCCTATCTTTGAGTTTTCCTCACTATTCTCAGGCTGTGGTTTCCACAAAAAGCAATTAGGGAAAAAAAGTTTGTTGTCTTCTTGAGAAGTTGAGTTCAGTTAAAATTGGATAGTTCAATCAATTAGATGTCAATTTCTTACATGCTCAGAAACCAAAAAAAAAAAATAGGCCTGTAGGAGTTAGACCATTTTCTTAGTTAATTTCTCAATAAGTGATCCTGGTTGTTGTATTAAGGTTCGGTTTTATGTTGGATTTTGTAAATGCAAAGAATTGAATTATGACAGAAAATCAGACCATAGATACTCATTTCTGGTGAAAAACGCATCATTACCTTTCGTTGACTGTGAAAATAACTCGGAATATTACGGTTACAGCAGAGACCGCTCGACTTCACAAATCCTAAGATACAATTAATCTGTATTGAAACATAGAACGTTCAAAATTCGGGAAAAATAACCATGGTTATATATTTCACGGGGCTGTTTTCGATCTATTCGAACGAGTATTGCAAACTCAACTGATCATTGTGTAAATCAGATTCGATATCTTTTCTATTGGCCTTAATTCGAAAGATTCAGCTCTCCTATTGCAGAGGCTAGTGCTCAGTAAGGTCTATTGCGCAGAGGCGATCGTTTCAAGCCAATTCTAGACGCTATTTGGTCTCTTTTTTCATTGATTCTGGAAATATACATGAATTCGGCATTCAATCTCATCTCTTTAACTTCTTTAATGATTGGCTCCCTTCTCCATAGTTCCAGAAGCAATTTGGAAAGGTTTTTGGTCAAATTTTGCACTCGTGTCACCGAACGATAATGTTATCTATAATGTGAATGTCATGCTTCCACCCGATGTCTCAGGACTGATTAGGATCTTTATGGCGGTTTTCACGCATTTCGAACGATTTGGAATGATATTACCCACCCGAACTGAGAAATACTCACAATTCTGTCAATGCTACAAAGGACTAGGTCAGGTTCTGCTAAGGTAGTGAACGGAAGTTGAAACAGTAACCTGGATACAAGCAAACAGACTAATGAGGCTAATTTGTGCTTATACGACAAAAGTAAAGTATCTTTCCAAAGACGCATTAAATTCAAATCCACGTCGAGCCGAAGTAAATTAAATACGCAGAGCACTTACAAGATACGCACTTTATTTTCTCTTTGGTCCTTTTCCTAAGATTTTCCTCTAACTCATTGATGATTGGAATCACGAAAGGATTTTTTTAATTTTTAGTCGGAAGATTTTCTCGACGTCAGTCAGGAGTCTTTCCTTGATTAAAAATTTCATGTGCATTTTTGATTAACCTTATTTTTAGAATTTTAAAGAGGAAGCACGAAAAATCAAAATTTCCAAATTACCTACGCATCTAAAAACTCAGATGCCCACCTCCTTATCGCTAGCATGAGCCGTAAGTCAATTCAATCCCCTCGAAGACTTTCTCTACCAAGAGAGCGCTACATATATAATTAATATCTATCGAAATACCTTTAGCAGCGAGACAAATAGTGCTCAATTTAGAGAGATTAGAGCATTTTATGAGTTAATGAGAGCGATTCTATCGAACAAATAAAAATTTTAATAACCTTATAAAGAAAATCAAGACTCGTTCTGCAAGCCACCAGAGTGTTCTAAAGCTTTGCAAGCGAGTTTTTTTATAATTATTAACTTAACATGGATAATTCACAAATTAACAAAGCCACCACTATCGGAAAATTCCTCCGTGCCAAGAAGCACGTCACTGCTGACGACTTTAACTTCGTTGGAGAAGATATGCCTCCAAGTCGCAAGAGATACCTTGACTCACTCATCCCTAAAGGCCTCAAGATGAACAAACTTTCCATTGGAAAGTTCAAGGGAAAGAACGGCTCTCAGTACTGTGGAATCTACGCCACTGAAGAAATCTACAAAGGAGAAACAGTGATGGAGATTCCCCACAATTTGCTGATCACTGCTCGAGACGCCTGGGAAAGTCCGCTGAAGTTCATTTTCCAGGAGAACCCTGACTACTTCAATCCTACCACTCCTAACAAGCTGATGGACTCTCTGCAGTTCATCCTGGAACAGAAGACCGATTACTACTTCCCATTCCGATACAATCTTTGGGAGTTCCGAATGAACCTCGTCTACTTCGTATACGAGCTTTCAAGGGGTGAAGAGTCTCCACTATACGATATCTTTGAAAACATCCCAAAAGTAATCGATACCGCTGCGTTCTGGGAGGAAGATGAGCTGCAACTCCTAGAAGACAAATCTTTGGTCCGTTTCGCCAAGTTAGCAAGAGAAACCTTTGAAGATGAGGCAAAATCGGTCATGGAGCTCGCTAGTCGATATCCAACGATCCTCAAGAAGGAGTATTTCACTTATGAGAACATTAAGTGGATGTATTTGGCTCTCTACACTCGTCAGTACGAAGCACCTCTAAAATACCAAGGCTATGCTCCTATCGGAGAATATCTCAACCACGAGACGATTGGAGTTGTTGAGTACATGCCGAAAACAGATGGTGTGACTGCTGACAAGTCAAAGTACGTAGAGACCAAGACTGAAGAAGATGATGGGAATACTTCTGACGATACGATTAAAAGTGTTGAACAGGACTACGACTCTGATTTCGAATATGACAAAGAAGAGGTCCCTGTGAAAGAAACCGTGATCTTTGAAGAAAAGAAAGAGCAAGAAGAGCCTGAAGAAACGAATCTCTTCGCTGCCGAAGAGGCATTGAGGACCAGAGCCACACAGATCCGAAACATTATTGTCAACGAACTGAATTGGGGAGATCATATTACAGT
>ENA-UOTX01000319-UOTX01000319.1-compost-metagenome-genome-assembly--contig:-NODE-319-length-54426-cov-9.344109_pt1 | contig 54426 bp, 24 predicted proteins | sample MGYA00238143_ERZ746982 | MGnify/ENA primary metagenome ERZ746982 (study PRJEB28758, sample SAMN06268862) | compost metagenome | isolation source: single cell | place: USA: California, Emeryville, Joint... | reverse complement strand
ATGAGTTCTGGATTTGCAAAACGAGATAATAAGATTGTTCCATTGTTTATATTCACTCAAGGATTTGATATATATATTGTTAGATTGCCAATTTATCAGAGTTATCAGTAATAGCAACAATAATTATTCTAAACAGCTTCGAAGCTGATACTTGAATTCAACACATTACATTATTTTCTCTCATGGGTAGCGACATATTGTCATAGTTTCCAAATCCCATTGAAAAGTTAATCACTTTTAACCTATTAATGCCAAAAGATTTATTTCTTTTTGCTCATGACATTCACAAGTTCAATTGCTTAATTGCGTCTGTGAAACGACTAGCGAATTCTGTGATAATACATTCTAGAGATAAAATCACCTCAAACAACTTCTCAATTTAATGTATTGTGACAAAAGCTTCAAACTTCATAATTATTCAAACCCCGAATTTATTATTTAGCTAAAAGCTTCATAATTAGAAAATTATAAGGAATTTTAAAAATTACTGACTATGATAGAACTCTTTGATTTAATTTTGGGAAAGAATTATGGTTTTAACTCCAAGTCTTTTGTCCTATTTGATGACCTTTCCTGAATGTTATTTTGTTTCAATCTGTTTTGAATGAAAATACAAAACAGACTATAAAATAGCACTCAAGCATAATGAATTCGTTAATTTCTCACAATGATGGATTAAGAGTTGACTGAATAATAATTTCTTTACGGGTATTGTTTCCCATTTAAGCATAGATTCTTCTTGAAATGATATTCAGTTCATATAATTAAAGCCTTGATAGCAGTATTTACTTCATTTTTGAGTACGAATTAAGCATCTTATGCTTAAGGACTGTTAATGTTCACTCTAAAGCCTTTCCTTATTTCATAATTGAATTTTAAACCCAATATTGAAAAATTTGATGGATGGCAACCACACCCCAAGGTTCGTAACTCATTAAAGAGTAGTTTGCCCTTTTTTGCTTCTTCCCTATCTACTTTTAATGAGAGCAAAGTGTTTTCAATATTTGAAAACCCGCTCAAATTAGACTACCATTAGAGGCAAGAGTGTTGAGGAAACGAATTTCCTTAATGTTAGGAAAATAAATGCCTCTTCCTTAACACTAGTGCTTTCAATGGAATCCATTCGTGATAAGTTGCATCGATAATGAAAGAAATTTTTACGAAACTCCACTTTGATTTGATTTTAACCTTGTGGAGAGATGAATGCACATGCTTGTAAAAGAGTAGATATGGATTGAGTTATTTCAAGTCCTAAAGTTAACTGTGATGCTAATTTCTATGATGTCCCACAGACATGTAAATGCTTTCGTAATCGTTAACAATCAAGTTAATTGATAGTCTACTATGTAGTGAAGAATACCTTCTAATTAAAAGACTGGGCTAGTATTATTGCGATTATGTAACCTTACAAATATTTCTAATAGGGAAATTTTATGTTCTTGCTGTTGAATTTTTGGTTTTTCTTCATGAATCAGTTTGTTTTAGGATTGGAAGACTGCATGAAATAACATACGACACAAGGAATGCAGAATATAATCGCTCTCAATTGTGTAGTTCTAAAACATATGTAACCAATGATTATTCTCCCAAATTGTTTCTTGGAGCAGCTTTCTTTTCATGATGATCATTGTTTTTTTGTTTCTTTTTCAAATGAAACAGACTGACTGAGCATCATCTAATAAAAAATCAGAAGAGTCTTTATTAAGTAAACAGTATAAATTTACTTCCTTCTGACATGTAACCGTTATATAGCTTTTTTCCAGTCTTGAAGTCCAATAACGCTACTGTTCTGTCCCCTGAAGCGCTCGCAATCATATCGCCACTTGGGCTCCATCTCACACAGTTGATCCATGCTAGGAAATACAATTAGAAGTTGAAAAATCTATTAACAAATCAAAAAATTTTACCTGTGTGTTTGTGAATGCCACCAATAGTTCGGACAACCTTTGATTCTCTTTTGTCAAATAGCTTCACATTCCCATCATTACCACCTGCAGCCAATATGTTTCCATCGCTCGGGCATACATCAATCCAGAAAATCTCCTCTAATATATGTGAATGCTGAATTAGTCAAGAATACGTAGAAGAGAAATATAACAGTTCAAAACGTAAAATTAAGATATCAGATCCTCTTTTTCCGAATGTGAAGAGACAGCATTGGCCTCTCTTTGTTGGGATTTGAATCGTATATTAAGTAAAGAAGTCGATGAAGAAGAAATAAATCTCTGATGGCTTACCTGCTGATTCGATTTGAATTGGTCCCTTCAAAATGAGAGCTTTCTTCTCAACATCTAGGATATTGAGGTGTTTCCTATCATACTTGATGAATAGTAATGGTTCATCAATGTAGGTGCTCCACCTGCAACGACCAAAAGCATCTAAAAGTTCATAATAAGAATCAGAGAATTTTAATGCTGTTAAGAAATTAATAAAGAAGTACAAATGCCTAGATAGATGAAATAGGAATGTGGGAAAATTATAATTATTGAGAAAAGATAAGGCATTTAACAATTTTCCTTACCCTTCGCATAAGTTTTCATCTCCATGTCCAGGTGGAAGCGATAACTGTCGGTGTTCACATCTGAGATTAAGCACACCCCATAATTGTCAAAGGTTGCTACAGTCTCCCCATTAGGGTTGAAATCAAGGCTAGTTATGAAATTTCCTAGATACAAATATATTAAAAATAGGTCGACATTGGGAAATAAATTTGTTAATTACTTTCTTTGGTACCGTATTGAGAGTGCCATCTCGACTTTCTAATGAGTTTTACGATGCCATCGGACTTCGATGTGCCAAAATTGTACAGATGGTAAGCTATCTCCTTTCCAACACACATTGCTCCAAGAAAGCCCCTTCGTGGGTTATATGTCACATCTCCAAAGCCAGTTACTAGAAACGGCGAAATATGAAATAGATTTTAATTAATAATGACTCTACTTCCAGAAACTTCGGCAGCTGAATAAATTTTCTTAGGTTGCCCTTTTCGTGAGACATCGAATACTTCTAGATTAGCAGACTTGACAGAGTCATGGCGAATAGAAACGAGAAACTCTGTATTTTCAATCTCTTTCACGTGGTGCGAACTGTAGCCTTAATGTATTGTAATGGAATTAGAATCAGAAATGAAAAGCTGAAAAATACCATCAGTCTCGTTGAGTTTCACTCCATCAAAATTAGCAAACTCCTGCTTCGTTTCGAGTTCAATAATGCTAATCTTATTACTCATGTATGAGGACCAGGCGAGTAGTTTCGTTGGTTTTGAAGAGATGTTGCCTATTAAACAAAAATCAATTCATGTAAATGGTTTATTTTAAGAACCGCTCTGCGTTTCACCTTGAAGTTGCTTTGATTCCTCGTTGAAGAGAATGGATGAATCCTCTTTTTTCTGATTTTTTGGAATCATTTTCTTGTTTTCTGTTGATTTTGTTTTGAGATTTGAGAATGAAGTAATTTTATTTTAACCTTGTTAATATATTAATTACGTGAACTGTGCTGAAGAAATAAAATGAAATGAAATTTGACTTTATTATATACCGAATGGGTTTTCATTTGAATAAACATTTGGAGTGACAAATATCGCTCCTAATTTAGCTGAAATTGCAGAACTATATCAAAATAGTTCAATGTGAAGTTGACTTAGTTTCGTCGTCTTCTCTATCTAATCGGTGCGAACTTTTGAGTATGAAAAATTGATACATTGACGTAACTCTAATTTGACGGCAAAGTTTTTGTGTCAAATAACGGGAATGCCTAGAATTCCCTACATTTGATGGGAAAGGTTCTGGAATAAGCATTGTCTTATGAAAATTTTCGCAATCGTTATGAAGCATATCTTCTTGGAAATAAATATGTTCAAGAAAATAGTTGAGAAAATATCAAGCAATTAACTAATCCAAATACGAAAGATTCTTACAAATACTGCTAAACTCGAGTCACTATCATCGTCATAACCACTATCCTTGCCAGTGCTAACACAACAGTGTTCCAGATTCATACAGAAGCATTCTGACCCTTAAAGAGAAAACTCATTGAAGATTCCGATGAGAAAGAGTGAGGATTTGGAATTAGACCCAAAAATAAAATAGACACTTCTGAGAAGAATTCAAATGCTCGCAATGCAAAACTCATAAGCTAAATAAATATAGATTGTATTACTTCCGTTATTTTTCGCATTGCCTGATCGCCCATTCAAGGAATAGCTAGAAAGTTTAAACCGTACTATTTATTGACTCTATAAGTGTTAAGCTTTACCCGAATAACGAGTTTTCGGTCTAGATCATTCGGAGTAAGGGATCTGGAACGAAATAAAGTCCAGTTGTGATGATTATTGATTCCTTCACTTGAGAAAATTCGATTTAATAACATCGTATCATCTTCTGCAGTGGTTTGATTGTTACAATCACTGGAGTGAAACAAGATTTCCTGCTCAAAATGACTCATTGTGAAATCAAAAAATGTTTCCTTCTCATTATCTTCCTTAAAACCCTCTAAATTCGAGTGAAAAATTCAACAAGTTTGGTCCTATTCTTCCACAACCTTTCGGTTTGCATTATTTTTCTAAATTCATTGCATATTTGTTGCTGTATACACATTCGAAATATTCAATTAACTCAGAGAAGTATAAATCGCACTAATTTTGATGACCAAGCAATGCATGAGTATTTTATGACTGCCATTATGGATCATACGAGCAGTCTGCTTGTTGCTTTTAACGAGCTAAGTAAGCTATTCAGCAATAAAAAGCTAGATTCATTCAATTATTTTTCCATTAAAGTTTGTTGATTGTTTCGAGGTATGAGGTCTCATTTCACACAAAAAGACAAAGGGGTTTTAAAGGAACAATTATTATTTTTTTTTTAAGTTTATATTCTCAAAAGATAACTTCTCTCCTATCTTATCTTCTTCTGAGGACGAAGTCTCTAAATCAAGCATACGGAATAGACAGACTCATCTAAAGGTTACATTAAATTGCTGTATTTTATTAAGCAATATTACCTTCACTTTGGGCGTTTCCGCAGTAGAGAACTTTTCCTGTACTGAAATCTATCAATTTTGCTGTCTCATCATGAGATGCGCTTCCTAATTCGTTTCCATTCGGACCCCATCGAACAGTCAAAACAGTATCTGAGAAAATTTACATTCAGCAAACAATAACAGGATAAAGAAAAGCACTCTTATTCTATTACATTAACAGATTTCAGATCATCATTGATTGAATGACTAGGGGCAATAGGATATTCGTTGTTATTACCTGAATGTATGCCATTAAATTTTTTGACTATCTCGCCAGCACGACGATCGTAAATCTTGATATTATTATCTGTACCACCGGCCGCTAATAAATTCTCATCGTTCGGACATACCTCAATCCAATAGGTGTATGTAAAGGCTGGAGGAGATGATATTTACTAAATATTAATTTTGAATTATATTAATTACGTCCGTCTCTTTCTAACTGAATTGGATCTTTGAGGATCAATGATGTTTTTTCAGAGTCTAAGATGTTGAGGAATTTGTGCCGATACTTCAAGAATATCGAAGGATCTGATATGGTAGTAGACCATCTGCAGCGATTATTCGGAGCTGACTCTATTTCAGGAGTTAGAAACGAATACTTGCAATTGAACGTGAGACCAAAATGTATTAAGAAAATGACATGACAGCTAATTCGAAAATAGTACTCTTAATGTCTCCTGAATGCGAGTTTCCAAGATTCAGGTGGAAGCAATTGCTTCCACAGTCTATCTCAGAGATCAAGCACATGCCAGAATTATCAATTGCCACTGAGCGAGTTCCTTCCAAATTAAAGTCAAAATCCGTGACATAGCTCACTTGTTGAGGAAAAATTATTAGCGAACTGGTCGAAATAGATAAAGAAAAGAGGGAAATTCAGCACAATCCAATCCATTAATTTATCAAACCTAGATCAGGAAGGCCGAAGTGAGCATCCCATTTCGTCTTTCTAACAAGCTTGACGATATCATCACTTCTCGATGCAGTATTTCTAATAGACAGGAGATGATAAGATGTAATTTCCGTGACGGGGATAGCTCCCAGCAGCTTTCTCCGGGAATTATAAGCCACGTTTCCGTATCCTGTCTCTAAGTAATTAAATAGTTGAGGAGGAACTAACCCAATATATTATTCATACTTCCTGTCACTTCATCTAATGAAAAGACCAGCTCAGCTTTCCGTGGTTTTGAAATGTCAAAGATTTGTAGAGCAGCTGATTGCATGCACTCATGGTTAAGAGAAACAAGAAGGTTGGTGTCTGGTATCGCCTTTACATGCGGCCAAGTGTCTTTAGATGGACCGAATTGCTTAACTGAAGCATAACTGAATAGTTTACTATATTTTTGGCAGCTCAGCTGAGTCCCATCAAATTCGAGATACAATTCTTTCGTTTCGAGATCAACAGTCCTGATCTTGTTGAGACTTGAGCACCATGCAAACAGTTTTGGAGGTGCATTTCCTAGGCCAAACAGATCATTAATTGGCTTTTTAAAGGAAAGTGCCGTTCATTAGCGAACGATTCTGTTACTTGTCTTGGCTGATTTTAAATTTGACGAACTATTGCTTGGACTATCTTGAGGTTGCTTCAATTCCTCAAGATCTGGATGAATTGTGACTTGAGTGCTCTGTTGTCCGACATTTTGAGCAGAACTCACAGTTATCTTCTCATTTTCCATTACTTTCTTTGTTTTGAGGATATCTTTGCTGGAATTTTTAATTATTCGATTGTAATAAAATTTTTTGACTTAGGTCAAAGAAGCCTTTTCTTAATAACATCAAACAAGAAGTTATATTGGACTTTTGAATGAGCCAATGACTACAGTATCAGCTGCTCTTCATCATTAATAATCTTTGTAAAATTTTGTCCGCTAAATCAGAGCGAATACAGTATCTCAAGAGTATTTTCATCTCTTCAGAGATTAAACACTTACTCATTATCGATTTTTCGGATCTCGGTCATTCTAACGAAAGCTTCTCAAGTGACATAGATGTAGAATCCTATTAGCGGTTTTTATAATTTCCGCATCTATCTAAAGTCCGATTTGATGTCAGGGGGATAATGTGAAGCTGTTCCATATTAAAAATCTTCTGAGAAGCTTTAAAATCTCCAGCAAGAAGATTTAATTCATTTCAATTTTATCCAAAGGAGCAATTCTTTTAATTTTTCATGATTTGCAATATTATTGTTTATAAGCAAGTAGCCTTCTCTGACTCTGATCTTGGCTACTTCTTGAAAGACGATATTTCTCTTCATCTAATCTTTTGCTCATTCAAGTACAATTTATCTTATGGTTTTATAGTTCAAAGAGCTTATGTAAAGAACATATACTTTGTTTCTCAACTATTGCTTTCTGTCTTATTTCAAAATACTCCTTTTACTTCCTTTCCGTTAGCGAATCTTTATATTACGCACACCGAATGAATTGGTTCTAAATGAGATATAAACTTTAAAGGGTTTATTTTATGATTTTTCCTTTATTAGGTTCTGTTCGACTGTAGAGTATTTTTCCTGAGCCAAAATCGATCAATTTTGCTGTCATATCATACGCTGCGCGCTTTCTAGTTCATTCCCGCTGGGACTCCATCTAACCTGCGAGATGCTATCTAGAAAATGATACATAATTATGAGAAATTAAATGATCCAAACAATGCAAAAATGAATCCAGATAATAATAATAAAACGCATTCATATTTTGTCTTTAAAATAAGTTTCATAGCGTTGGGGCGAACAACCATGACGACATGAGGTTCGTTTTACTTGTATGTATGTTATCAAATGTTCTGACAATCTTGTTTTCACGACGATCATAGATCTTGATGTCCGCATCCGTACCACCAGATGCTAATAATTTCCCGTTATTTTTACATACATCGATCCAGAAGGTGCATACTATATCGATATGATGATTACGCATAAAGTACGGAAGAAACTACATCCTTTTCAAGCTGAATTGGCTTTGTGAGCATGAGGAGTTCTTTTTCAGTGTCGATAATATCGAGAAATCTGTCACGATACTTCACAAAGATAGAAGGATCCGAAACGTTTGTACTCCATCTGCAAAGACTATTCACACCTAAGTTTGGACACCCAAAATGAATTAGCAAATATAGATGTAGAATTTTACCCTTATATTCTAAATCCACAGAGAAACTGCAATTGCCGCTGTCTATCTCAGAAATCAAGCACATACCATAATTGTCTATCGTCACTACACGAGTTCCTTCCAAATTAAAGTCAAGATCTGTGGTAAAGTTATCTCTTTGGAAAAAAAAATTATTAGTGAATTGGTCGAAATGGATAAATTAAAGAGAGAAAAACACCTCAAACAAAGCGGTTAATTTTTCAGACCTTTATTATTATGGTCGTACTCAGCATGCCATTTTGTCTTTCTAATAAGCTTGACTATATCAGCACTCTTAGATGCAGTACGTTCAACAAACAGGAGGTGATACGAAGTAATTTCTGCAAATAGGGATCGCTCCTAACAACTTTCTTTTAGCATGATAAGCCAAGTTTCCGACTCCTGTCACTAAATAAATTATAAATGAAAAGGAACTAACCAATAATTTATTGTTACCGCCTGGAATTTCTTCCAATGAGAATATCATCTTAGCTTTCCGTTGCTTTGAAATGTCAAATATTTGTAGAAACAGTAGCTCTTTGAATGCAATGACAACTGCGACAGGTAGTCGAATTATTCTAAGTATTCAAGGTGGCTTAATATTAACTAATTGCTTAATTTCACAGTCGAAAAGCTACCTTCAAAGCTGCTAGCATGGTGTTCGAGTTCAAACAAGATCAGAATTGTTAACCTCAAAACTCAAGAAATGCATGCCGAATTTGGTGGCGTAGAGCTGAAAATTAAGCATCGTAGCCAATACAATCCAATGTTTATTGCTGTTCCCAAAAGCTCTGTGCCTCAGACATAGGCAGTCCCTGATACCAGTCCCCTGATTTCTCTTAATCGTGACTACTCGACATCGGTTGTTCTTGGAGGTTTCCTGCGAGTGCTTCAATTCTTCAAAATCTGAGTTTACTGGAACTTGGGCTTTCTTTTCTTCAATTCTGACCGGACTTCGAGTTGGCGGCTTACTTTTCATCGCTTTTGGAATTTTTCTTTGTTGATTTTCTAGTTACTGGATTAAGTATTTATTTCATAATCAACACTGCCTATAAATGGACTTCGATCCATAATAGTCAATTTACCTTAGAAATCGATGATGTATGGATGCATTCACGCCGATAATTGCAAGAGTCACGATTTCTGATCTAGAGAGAATGATTCACTAAAGCTGCTTGCAATAATGAAGAAGGCGTTAAATCAGATCTTTGATTAAGTTCATAATGGCAACACCGGGAAATTTGGGACCTAAATCCTTCAAATCAAAGATTTTCTACTCGCATTGTTTTTGAGACTATTGGTATATTCTTTCTGATGTCTGGCACTAAGTAACCAGAAAAATGGAAGGTTCTCCAGTAATTTTGAGTCTACGCAATTCTTGTTGATTTTATAGTTATTTCCTGGAGCATGAAGCTCTTTTCATAGTGTTCTACAGCATGAGAGCCAGAGGTACTTTTGATATTTCTTATAACTTATTTCCTACCCTTGAGCATTCAGAAAGCTAGTTAGAAGCAACAGATAGAAATGACAACTTCCAGAAACTTAAACAATTTTGATGAGAAAGAAAATTAGTTCACTCATAAAATCCGCCTCGCTGACTCTTTTCGCTCAGTTAGTTTATCTACTGTATTAATTTCAGTTAGATTCTATTTCTTCTTATGAGGATATTTGGACTCTATTTCTTTCTGGTGGAAATTAAATTACACTCTCTCTAGCTATTATCAGGCTTATCGAAGTAACAAGGCTCTTTATTTTAATGAATAAAGTAATTGAGGATAGTTTAAATAGGTTGAATTAATCTTCATTTTCCTGATTTGTCATCTTTTCGTTTTGATTATCTTTGTCGTCAAAAAGTTTCGACAGATGAAGTATGGACAATTTACAGAGATTATCCATTGAATAAGTTATGTTTCTGTCATCTAGCAACTCTCCTTGTGTACTACCAAATTTCAAGCTAATCAAATGTCAAAGAATGGATATCAAATTATTAACTGTTTCGAATTCTATTGCAATGAGCCTTTGCCCTTATCATGATTTTATGTGTTTGATAAGTTAAGAGAGATGCCCTGCAATCAGAATTTTGCAAAACTCAGAAAAATGCAGTATCTCAAATTTACAGACAGGATTTTGGTTTAATTTTATCTATAAAAATATTTCCAACTTTTGTCTTTGAATCATCAATTAGTAAGCACATTCATCCTCAATTGCATATCGATAAACTCAAAATTTCTCAGCTCATTACGAGTCAAAATGACTAATGGAGTGATCTCTATGCCACTAAGCAGCGAGAGGTCAACGATGCTCCGGCTCGTCTGGGGCTTTGAAGAGTGTATATCTTCATAGGCTTTGTGATTATCTTTTTAGCCAAACTAAAGTCTCCTATTCCTAGGCTGTTCCAAGCCTCTCTAGAACGGCGCTTGCATGAAGAGATGGCATAGTGAGAATTGAGGTTCATTTAAGAAAAAGCCGGATTTCGATTTTATCCAATACATGATAAATTTACAAAAATGCAATTTCGGATTTCATGAGAAAATCAGAATCAAAATTCCCAAAGAATAATTTCAAAATCATGGGTTCCTTGCAAACAATTGCAAGAGGAAAATACAAATTTGGCTAGAGTTTGTCGCTCTAAACCTCTATTCACTTACAAAAAAAAAAGAGAGACTTAATTCCGCCTAACTAACCATAATTAGTAGTACTCTGTAGAGGACAGGTCAAATTTAACCACTCACTATTGAACATCCTGTGCTAAGAAAAACTTTATTCTGCATTGTTTTAACTGATGCTACAATCTTTTTTTTCAGTTGAGAAGCTCTCCTTTAAGATTAATTTGGTAGAACAAGTAATGAGTCAGCTCGTCATCAAAAATCTGAAGTAAAATCTAGCGCAGAGCCCAAAGAGGTAATGAATCGCAGAAAGAGCAAGAGAAATGGAATTTTGAACATTTTGGAATTGAGTTTTTTTTTTTTGTTGAAAAACAACAAAACCAACAAAAAAAAAAAGAGGATAACTTTACCGAACTACAAAGTAATCTTGTAAGCTTGTCGCATTCAGTCTCCTGCTAAACTTTCTTCATGACCCGATTATAAGCTCAAGGTTTTTGAGCAGAGTAGATTTCGAAACTCTTCCATGATTTTTGGATCCCAATACGTTTTTGGGACTTTTTGATCGAAACGGTCTATCTCGAACTTTTTGACAAATCAGGTTTAATCAATCCAATACTCCTAATACTGAGCGTTGCTGACTTCAAGTGAGTCTCTCACTCGCTGATTACTCCAAAAGAGGCAGTTTCTATGCACCTTTCCATTCTCTGCTTCGATGAATCGCTCAAAATTGATAACTCTAACTACTAGTAAATAACGAGTTTAAAACGAATGATTAGGAGTTATTTAAATAGCTAAAGGACCCACATTTTCATAATTAAAAAGAAAATCGCAAATGCAAGCTTTTCCCTCAGAATACCTTCAAGCCCAAGAGGCCTTCAAGAAAGAGCTGAAAGCTTTCAAGAAAAATCGAAGATTGGGATCTCTCCTTCATCAATCGACCAAACAAATCGCTATTACCTCCTTTGAGGATCGAGCGGTCTATGCCAAGCCCAACGCCTTAAATCAGCTTGATTTATGGGATTTGAATAACTCCAAACTTGTCTACTGTTTCAAGGACACTCACACCAAAAGAATTAGCGCCGTGGCAGCGACGCCAGATGCCAAATTTCTTCTTTCTGGTTCGGAAGACAATACGATAGCAGTTTGGAGTTTGGAAGACCCATGCTTAGTCCACAAATTCGAGGAAGCTCACGAGGGTCCCATAATCGCCTTAGTAGTGACGAAAAATAGTAAATTTGCTGTTTCTGCTTCATTGGACAGAAGCATCGCTATCTGGGATCTTACCAGCAAGAAATTAGTCCACAGGTTTGATTCAGCTCACGCTGATGATATTTGGACGATAGCTGTTTCTGCAGATAACGAGTTCATTGTTTCAGCTGGAGAAGATCACCATATTTCTGTCTGGAGCATTTCGAAACAGAAACTCCATTATCGATTCTTGTATGCCCATACAAACACTATCTGTTCGGTGGCAGTTACTCCTGACTGCAAATACATCGTTTCTGGCTCAGCAGACGGAACAGTCGGAATATGGGATCTCAAATCGAACGCCTTCGTTGACAGTGTAGAGAATACAAGTTTATCTGCCGTTAAAGCAGTCGCAGTTTCAGAAGACTCAAGCACCTTATACTACGGATGTGAAGACGGAGGCGTTTCAGTTTGGAAATTATTTAGCCCTAAAGCAAATATCAGAAGTTTTGAGGACAATAAAGCTCAAATTTGTTCTTTGATAGCTTCACCATACAATAAAAACGAAATAATTACCTCGACGGTGGAGGGCAAAGTCATCACATGGGAACTGGATGGTGGAGCAAGACATAAGTATAAGGAATTCTGTCATTTTTGGGAGGAATATAATCTTAGCGATTGCTGTGTAACACCAAACTTCAAGTATTGCTGTCTCCTTGATTTCAATTCTAGAATATTTGTTTGGAGTTTGGAGGAGAAAAAAATTGTTCATGTCTTTCGCAATCTCGAAGAAAAAGGGACCTTGACGTCAGTTGCCTCTACTCCAGATAGCAAGTACATCCTGGCCTGCTCAAATACAGGTTCAATCGCGGTCTGGAGTCTCGACACATTCGAATTCGTTGAAAGCATCAAACTTCCCACTAATTACGGATTCTCAACCTATGCCAAAATTGTCTTGACAGGGGATGGAGAAAGAATAATTTTCAGCTCGGAGAAAGAAACTGAAATTTTCATTTTGAGTTTCAGAGAGAAGAAAGTTATCACGACCATTAAAATGCCCGGTGTATGTAAGATCTCTCTCTCTAAAGACTCTCGATATCTTGTCGCCACGAATCAAGCAGTCTTAGTTTGGGATTTGGTGGAGATGAAATTGGTCAGACAGTATGAACTAACAGTCCAAAACTGTGAGTTCCTGTCGAATAATATGCTAATGATATCCAAAGATGACGGTATAATTAGCTTCTGGGATATTAATAAAGAACAAGAAGAACCATTGCAGACATTCAAAATTGATGCATATCAGTTTTGTGTTGCTGTAATCGGGGATAGATTCTTTTACCGCGGAGACGAAGGGGAATTGAACGTGATTAATTACAAGAATTTGAGCAAAAGTTCTGAGGTTCAACCAAACGATCAAGACAAAGTAGTGTTTGCAACGAGTTTAAATCACATGAATTTCATACGAGCCTCGTCAGATGAGAAATACCTTGTTTCGCCCACTTATAATGGGATTGAAGTCTGGAACACTTCTACTCTTGCACTTGAACATTCTGGCAACGTCTCCTCTTCGAATCTCTTTAGGTGGAGCTTAGCCTTAATTGGAGAGGATCAGGTCGTTTGTGCTACGATGGATGGTGGAATGGAGCTTTGGAATCTAAAAGACAACAAATCCATCCATAAATTCGAGAATGCACAGCCTGGCTCCATTCGCGCTCTCGCGGTTTCTGAAGATTCGCGATACATTGTCTCTGGATGCACTGAAGGCACTATCGCAATTTGGGACTTCGAAACCAAGAAATTAGATCACATCATAAAGGATGCTCATAAGAGTCAGGTCCTTGGACTTGGTATTAGTTGTGATACTACTAAAATAGTGTCGCTAACAAGGAAGGAGATTTCTGTCTGGAAACTTTCCACTCGCGAGCTGGTTTATTCTTTGAAAATCAATGAAGGCGACAGGGATTCATTTTTGAGCATAGCTTTGAGTGTGCGTTCTCCAACTATCGTAATTGGCACAATGTTTGGAAATCTGAAAGTATTTAATATCGATGAGAACAAAGAAGTTTTTGCAATTAAGGCTCACGAGTTCAGGATTTCCTGTGTAGCGTTAACAATGGACGAGAAATACATCATTTCTGGGTCTAGTTTTTACTCTGATCGTTCAGTAGCAGTCTGGAATTTCAAAACCAAGAGTTTGTTACATCGATTCAATCTACCAAATCAGGATCATCCAACGTCGGTCGTCGTGGACCCAGAAGGCAAGTCTCTTTTCGTTTCATCAAATAATGGAAGTCTCAGTGTTTTTGACTTGCAAAGCTTTAAGATGATATATTGCGAAGAGAAATACCATAAATCAGCAATTGAATGTTCATCTCTAACACCAGACGGAAAATATTTGGTCACTTTGGGGCATAATTCTCCTATGGGACTACGTAAGATAAAGGAAGACTTCATCACTACAAGAATTCCAATAGATGCTGAGTGGTGGAATTCCAATTTTACCATGAGCAAAGATAATAGCCTCCTGATCGTTTCATCTGAGAAGCGCATAGTTCTTTACGACTTTTATCAAAAGAAGAAACTCCATAGCTTTGAGGATGCAGGCACGATCAAAGAATTCTGTTTGACTGACGATTCAAAATTCTTTGTAACTGTCTCTGAAGGTGAAAGTTCGCCGGTAATATCTTTTTGGAACCTTGAAGAGAGAAATCTCTATCATCGAGTCAGCGTAACTGAAAAGGGCAATTTATGCATTAAATTAGCAGCATTTCCAGACTGCAAAACTGTCGCGTGGTCACTTACAGATAACAAATCCATCAAAATATTTGATATCGTCAAGAAACAGGTAATCTACCAAATAGATGAGGCTCATAAAGAAAGAATTGGAAGTCTCACAGCTGCACGAGATGGAGTCCACTTGATATCTTTCGGCGATGAAGGGACTATAGCAGTGTGGCAGCGTCAAGGGAATGGTTTCCAGCTGCTTCGGCGATTTAAATATCCGATGTTCTCTTCGAGCTGTGGCTTTATAGGTGTTACACGAGATAGCACACATATAATTGCTAGTGATCGTCAATCGATTCAAATCTGGAAACTTGATCAAGACGAGAATGAACCTCCACTCGAACTAACGAAGAAAGATGATTACCTTTCAAGTCTGTTCTTGAGTGAGAATACAAGATATTTAGCAGCAACTCACAATGGTAGGCTCTATATCTGGGACTTAAGCAGCAAAACCTGCGTCTGCAACGTGGAGGCTCCATTTTGGACCATGCAACTCATTGCATTCAGTCCTGATCAAAGACACATTCTTGGCAAGGATCTGGAACTACAATCCGGAATTCTGGCTGTAAATGCATCATTTTTGCCAAGCGACCCTCAAATTCAAGAATCTCGAGTCCTTACTCTTCGGGCCATAGATTGCTATTTAAACCCTACTAATTATCCTTCGCAAGACCTTGAAGATTCCTTGAAAATTTTAGCCAAGTACTATTACCTGCCAAAAGGATGGAATTTCCTCCATTTTGTCGCGTCCTTGCTACCAAATGTTGATCTCTTCATGGTAGATATTGCGAAGAAGCAGAATGTCGCTCTCTATCTAGATACGTCCGACAAAACCCCACTCCATTACATGATGGAGTATGCTGGGGATAGGACAATGCAATTGCAGCAGTTCTTTTCTTATTTCTTCAAGAATATCAAGTCATTCATAAATCTGAATGTGCTTGACAATAAGAAACTGCTTTACTCTCTTTCCTTGCTACTAGAACAGACATTTGAAACTCAAACAGAATCCTCTTTTGTGAGCTATCTCATAAACGGATTCTTCTTAAAACCTGAAGAAACTCTTAAAAACTCGCAAAAATTACCTGTTCAAGGCGAGCTTACCAGTGGAACATCCAAAGCGTACATTCCAATAAAAACGCTTGAAATCAATGAGGAAGATACAGCCGATGTAGTCTCAAGACAAGGCAAAATGACTCTGAACTACTCGATTATCGGTATTCCACTAACCTACGACCTGCATTCAGAGGACTCGTTAAGGTTTGTTCAAATTCTCAATGAAAGTCCGAACGTTTTCTTTTACGAGTTCCCAATCGTTCAGCATTTGATTGACATCTTCTGGGGCAAAGCAAAGAAATATTTCTGGTGGTGGCTGCTTTTTAACCTCATTCCAGTGGTACTATTCACTGCATTTGCCCTTCTCAGAACCGATAACGATGACATCGCAAGCGAGCTGCTTGGAGGTACCATAGCCTTCAATGCGATCTTCTTGATTTTCGAGTTTCTTCAAATAAAATCGAACTTTGATTACTATTCTGAAGATCCATTCAATTTCATTGAATTGGTGATTATCCTCGTTCACTTCGTCACGGCTGGGCTCTACTGGGGGAATGCTAATACAGACGTCGTGAGTTTCTTCGTTTCACTGTCTTTACTGCTGTGGTACACCAAGATTCTTATTCTCTTAAGAGTGATTGACCAACTCCGACAGCTTATTCGCATGATCATCGAGATTGTGACCGGCTCACTCAGTTTCATGACTGTTATCTTCACCTACATTATCGCTTTTACGACCGCCATGTACCAAAGCAGAAACGCTAGTGGAACTGACGACTTGACCCTTTGGGGAGTAGCGCTTGAGATGTACACTTTCGGCATTGGAAGCTACGATGACACGAATTATTCTGGAGTAACAATGCCTTTCTTCATCATCGCGACAATATTGATGCCTTTGATTCTTTTGAACATGCTGATCGCGTTGATGGGAGACATTTATGGGAAGGCCAATGAAGACGCTGTTGCGATCAATGCCAAAGAGAAGATTGCGATGATATCCGAAATATCGTCGACGGTTATTCAGCTCAGTAAATTATGGTCATTTGTAACTAGAAGAGGCGCAGCAGACACTCAGCAGCAATACTTCATGCTGATAGTCGAGCCATACGAGGCGAATGAAGGAAGTGAGACTGTTGAAAAATTAATCGAGAAGCAGTCTGCCGAGATACAAAGTTTGAAAGAGCAGCTTGATTCCGGGCTCAAGACGTTGAAGAGTGACATGAAGAAAGAATTCCAATTAAGCCTGGAATCAAGCTTGGAAGTGATGGAGAATAAACTTCAGACGAAGTTCCAAGCAAGCTTCAAGACTGAATTTGACCAAATGTCGGCATTGGTCAAAAAAGCTTTGAAAATTGAAAACTAAAAGCTTTTGATAAAATTCAATGATTATCCTTATTTGTAAAGCCTGTCTTAGTAATATTTCCATTATACGTAGAAAAAAATTTGAGTTATTCAAGATAAAACATAAAATTGAGAATGATCAATCTCTTCGTAAACAGCAAAATGTTAAAACCAGAGAGTCTCAATATTCTGTTAAGAACCCAACTTTGTAATCGCCAGATTGGTATTAATCTTAATTAAGGACGATGAGGGCAGCAACTATATCCTTCATATTTAGTTCCAAATCGTTAGGTTGAAAAACGGGTAAAACTTTTCAAAAGAAGATCACACCAAGTGAGCGTAATTTATTTTGAGATTTACTTCTCCAATTATTTGTAAAATTGTTAGAAATTGCTCGGTCTTTAGGCTTTCTTTTCTGTACTCGCGTAGTAGGATGAAAAAAAGAAAAACGGCAAAATTCATTAGCCTTTATAAAGAAGATTAAATGGGTCTTCATATATATCCGCATGATTTGGAACGAGTTTTTATAAATATTTCTCTGCCCTGTTATTCACTGGGATTTAATATGCAAATTGTTTTTGCTGCTTTATATATAGTAACCATCTTTAATTACATCGAAAGCTGCTCTAGATATTATACCAGAATACTATCAAACTTTTTTCTTCCCATGTCAATAGAGAGAGTTTACTCTATTTTAGATCTTTCCCACCGTTTATCTCATCTTAATATGATTTCAGGGATGTCATTGCTGCAACTTACCGGAATTGCCCGTAAATTTTGTAGAAGCAGCGGTTAAATTATTTTGACTCAATAAATTGTAACTTTAGCAAGAAGACGTCCTGTGATTGATTAGCATTCGAGGACTTTTTGTAGGCTGGGCCCCTGTTGAGGAAGTGATACCGTCGAGCACTCGCGAATCTCGGGAATGCATGGGGAGCTTTAGGTGATAATCGAACAGAATTCTTAACTCGAGCACTTGCAATCTATGCAAAACATTATGGCAAAGATCATCCTCAAGCTGCTTTCGTACAGGGTGCTCTTGGAATAGCATGGAAGATTTAGATGATTATAAGAAAAACAGAATTCTTAACTCAAGCACGGAATATTTTTCTCCCGTGTTATCCGGATTGCCAAAGTAAGCTTGCTTATAAGAATTAGAAATTTTATTGAGTTTGCCAAAGGTTACATTGATTTGAAGGAAATAAACACAGAAAAATATTTTCTTGGAAGAGTTTTGCAAACAACTATCTTGGGCCAGATACGCTGAAAAAATCCTATCTACTAAGCAAGGCAGCCAGTATTCGCCAAGTTTTAGTTGCCAAAAGCTATTCTTTCTCAAAAAATTATGATAGACTGCTTGAATATTTGGAGCAAGCACATCAGCTTTGTCTTAAGAAATATGAAAAGAATCATCCTATCACCGCATAAATTCTGAGAAGCAAAGATCTTTCCTCGAAGAGTATGAAAAACTATGAGGATCAGAGGACACTTCTGGCTCAAGCACTGCTCATAGTAGAAGATGAATATGGAGCAAGTCATTCCCTGACTGTATTATACTCGCAAATCTCAGTATTGTTTGTTTGAAAAAGAGAGCGTACGAAGCCGTGCTTCAGCATCAACATAGGGCTTGTGAGATTTTTAGAGAGCATTTTAGAAAAGGTCATAAGTTTTATAAATATTCAAGACAGTTCCTCCATTATAAATGATTTTTTCAGATTAGTTAGTTATATTATTTCTTTTTATCTGGAATAGTTTCGAAGTGACCATCAACCTGTGAATGATTGTTGCATGAAAGAGAACAGATAATAATGTAAATACTATAAATTTGGTAAGAGGAGGAGGGTAGTATCGAATTCGAACTATTGAAATAAAATACCAAAAAATTTATATAAGTTTCATATCGAATAGCTGATTGAACAAATTCTGTTCTAAGGCAGACAAAATTAAAAGCTAATTCGAGCGCACTAATATCCAAATATATGCCCTGGTAAGCCTTTTGATAAGCAAAAGTAGCCTTATGAAACGATTACCTGAATTTGAGAATTATCTGCTGGCTTGGGCATTTAATGATTTCAAATCCTACTCAGCATCTCCAAATTTCTGAATTATTACTTTGTTTCCACATGTATCATAAAGAAACTTCATCATTTGAAGCAACTTTATAATAAAGACAGATTTACAAGCGAAATTATATGTAATTAAGTTAAAGTCTTGAGGGCATTCGAATTTAGTTAGAGGAAACAATTTCTAGAATCGTTTCTTATCCTAATTCTTTAGAAACACAAGCTTCACGACCAAAATCAAAATGCCAACAAAGAACCAATCTTAGATTATTTGAAGAAACTATGTATAGTTTCTTTTTCAGAAAATTTTAGTTTCTAAAGTTAGATAAACCGAGTGAATCAGAAATAATTTTTCGACCCGATGGCTCGAATATGATCAAATCCCAAAGAAATTTTTATTTACATTGCCTTCAAATTCCTTTAAATTCTTGTCGCAACTTCCATGATAGTTAAATTGCTGGGACCTCCAGACTTAACTCGAAGTGAAAGCTCTAAGAAAAGTATTTCACCTATATCAATAATATTCAGAGCTAAGCCTTCTTGAAAAAAGATTCTAAATAATATTTTTCGGTATTCGAGAGTTTCTCTCTCTTAACTCGACATTTTGTCAGACGATGTAATTTGTTTATAAGAGGAGATTGCTGATTGGTTATGGGCTACTTGTAGATTCGTCTCTGCTTTATCAAGATAAAAAGAAGTTAGCATACTTACTCATATGAAGAAATTAACAAACATTGGTAATAATTCTCATAGATTTCCGATTCTTTTCTACGAATTTACTGAATGAAATTGCATATCTGAAAGTGTCTTGATGAAAGAGGTTCTTTCTTTTCGTAAACTACGTAACTTTTATGACTTCCCTCATAACAACATAGAGTCAATTCTCATTTTTTCATTGTTCTAAACAACTTCTATCATTTTGGAGAATTTCCTTTGTTAAAGGTATCTTCCAGCAGAATTTCATTGCTAATCTTCAGCAGCTCTGTGTCCTTCAATCTCGGATTTTCATTCATATCACCTCTCAGTAGAATATTCTCTGAGATTCCATGCTGCTTTTTCATATCTGCTTGGATCTGAAACTCAATTTTGGTATCTCCTTCAAAGATCCTATGATCCAAGTCTGTATCACACACAGCAATCTTCCTTTTGCTCGCCAGATGCTCAATTATCCTCAATATATAGCTCCTGAGAGCCGTATTGTGATAGCTTCTACTTCTGGTGTGTCAGAGAGCCCAAACATCCCATCTAGAAAGGACTTCCACGAAGCTGTTTGATTGAAAGCCTTATTTTGGCTCCACCGTGGAAATGAGGCGCTTTGTTTGCCGAGTTGAGATTCTTCGACGACAATAAATCGTGCAGATGATTTGATATTCCTTGCAGCGCTCTCTTTTCGGTTTTTCCATGAGTTTACGCTCTCAAGAGGCTCTTTTTGTACAGATTGATATTGATGGCATATAGCATCCCAAGACCTTGGTTGGCGCCCTTTACGGTTTTGGTCTCTTCGATCATTTGAGAGTGAATAAATTTAATCAAATGCTCTATATCGTTTAATTTTTTTCTCTTTGGATGTACTGACTTATCTCAATTTGAATTGCTGAAGACTCGTTGTTCTCATTTCCAAAAATGTCCAATAGCTTCGGATTTTTCGCGACAGAGAAATGCCGTTCGTGGGTTTTCGTAGGACCTTCACTAAGATACGATAATGAATTTTATCATTATACTCCAAATTATCACTGAGTCGATGAAAATGAAATGCATCTGAAACACTATCGAATGGGCATCGAAATTTGGTTTCTCTCAGCTAGCAGCCACTTTCGATGAAGAATTGGTCAAAGCCAAGTCCAAAGTCAAGTGGTAGTGGATGAAGCATTCATCAAAAGGGATTTTGGTTATCAATTAGTTCATTCTTCAGCAGTGTCACACCTGATACTATTATCCTTTTTTCTTATCTTTAGTTGAAGCCTTCAATCAAGATTAATCAGGGCTACTCCCATAATCGATGATACAACCCATTTTCTGCTCCGCAATCACCCAACTTAATGAAACCAATACGCTTATTGATGCATAGACCTCAACGCGATTGAAAACCGCTGAATAATTGCCTCTCCAATGTGAAATTAGTTTACCCTTACGAAATTATTTTTCATGAAATCAATCGACTGAACAGACTCGATTATATCACAAGATGTAGACGATTTTTGATGTGAGGACGGACAAACTTACATACAATCGAATCTCAACGACTCTCGGAGTTCCTAACACTAAATCTTCCAGTCCGATTGACTTGACCGGACATTGCAAGAATGAAATGGGAACGCTACTATTGATTCAGAGAGATAGAGAAGCACCAAGAGCACAACCTAACTCATTGTGGAAATACCAGAATTATTTAAACTGATTAAGTCTTTCAAAAATAGATTTACGTGTCAAACTTCAAATTCAAATTTCCCACCCAAATCTGTTGACCTTTTTTAATCTGAATAAAAATATCTCCAGCTGTTCGTTTCTGACTGTAATGATATTGATTTCAAATCTAATTTTTAAAAAACTTCTTTTTTTGAATTTGAAACAGACTTAAAATAAATTAATTTTTACAAAATTTCTTCACGAACACGTTTGAATTTATCTACGAACACATTTGAATTTCTCTCTATGGGCCAACTGACGTAACACTCCCTGAGATACCTCCTCTTGAAACGATATGAAGTCCATAAGATCACTCGTTTAGCCGCGCTTCAATTTGAAACTGCTTAAATACACTATATTTCTCTTATTGTTGATTGAAAACAAAAGAATGCATATCTATTTAGCATAGAGTGAGTTATTGTTACATCATAACGAATAAGACGGAAAAAGCTATTTCATGATTACCTAACTAAGCTAGATCAAACCAATTAGGTTAGTAAACTGATTCTCATCATATATGTAACTACAATCTACTGACTTCCCCAGAAGTATTCTCTTGATCGAGGCCAATCGTTTGAAATTTGAACCTAGCTCATCACTAACTGATTTTCAGTCAACTGATACAATTTTTGAATTTTGTTTTCGTGCAGCTGCGTTACTACCTGAAGTTTCAGTAATCGAAACATTCTGACTTGTTGAGCGATGGCACTCTCAGATATACACCCAAGCGGGGGGCCAGAGAGAGCAGACAACATCTATGCACACTGTTGGAGTTTAAACAACACGTCAGCAAAATTATTTTTTTCTGGATCGAACTAATCAAAATTTTCTCTGGCTAACGAATCACTTATTAAAATATTATCTCTCGACTCAGGAAAAGCAACTAATTTTGGATTTTTCCTCCTCGACGAATTGAAAGCTGCTTCAAAAATGTTGTATTGACTAGCATTCAACCTTAATTCAATCGAAAGACACTCGATCCCATAATTTTTACGTAAATAATTTTAACAAATTTCGAACAGCTCTGAGTCCAACGCCTCTCATAACGAATTAAAAAGCCTTTAAATCAGAGTTTTTTGAGATTTTTATATTATAATTTCGAAGAAATTAATGAACAGTACGATCGTTGAAGCATTTTTGAAAAACCAGGGTCTTCCCGACTTTCTTCAAGCGTTTAAAACACCTTCAAGGTGCGATCATGTCGAAACTGCTCTCAATTCAAATACAAGGAGACTACCACAGAGGTAAAAATGAACTCTTGATTGACCCGAATTCTCACATTTTTTTTGCCTTAGTACGCTTCTTGGAAGCCACTGTGTTACCAGTAGCACCAAAGCCTCAGATGATCTTCTCCAAACACCAAGAGACTCAGACCACCATCCAGATATACCATGCTTCGAGAGCGAAGAGACTGGGAAAGGAGGCTTTTCGATTGAAAAGCAGAGTTCTATTGTCAATCTCTTGTCTAACTCGAAGAAAATCGCGAAAAATTTGCAGGGTTTTCAAGTCAAATGCAGGAGTTATGGACCATGGGATGAGAAAGAAGACAAGATCATAGCAAAACTGGTTCAAGAGCACGGATATAGCTGGAAGAAGATCTCAAATCTGATCGGCGGGACTCGCTCTGGAAAGCAAATCAGGGAGAGATATTTGAATAAATTGGATCCGAATGTCGCCTCTGAGCCTTGGACTGAGGAGGAAGATAAGCAGTTGCTGAGTCTTTTCAATGAATTCGGTCGCAAATGGAGCAGAATTGCCAAATTAATGCCCGGAAGATCGGAAGTTATGGTGAAGAATCGTTTTTATCATAAGTACAAGCATATGGTGACCTGGAGGAAAAAAGACCCTCAGGTACAAAACAATACCGAGCTAAAAAACTGGCAATTTAAGCGGAGAGTTGTGAGTCAAAGAGTGAATCAAATTATGCAGATTATGAATACATATCGACTTCAGAAGACTGGCGAGGCTCGAGACACCTCACTCAATCCTAATAAAAAATTAAATGAAGTTTCTGATCTGTGTAATAATTCGGACGAGTCCAGTGATTTGAGCAAACAGAAATTCCAGAAAATGCCCAATCGTTTTCCTTCGGAAAATTCGCAGAGATCCTCGCGGTTTAATAACCAATCACCGGTCCTAGGACCTTCAGGCCGGCAAGAGTTGGCTCCAAAACAAAAAAATCGAGCTTTAAGAGCAGAAAAGCAAGCTGCTCGAATTAAAACTTCCCAAAACCTGCCGCTATATATTAAAGAAGAGCCGACTGAGGAGCCTGTTCAAAGTAGGAACCGAATGGATTTGGAGGAACCTGATGAGAAGATATGTGACTCTTCAATCAGAAATCTAAAAATTGAAGAAGATTTACAATGTCAACCGACATTTTTTCAAGGAAGTGGCTTGATAACTCCAAGCCAGGAAGTCTGTAAGGGCATTTCACTTCCTTTTACGAAGCCTGGACCATCTATTCCTGTTGAGGAATGCAAAAAGAGGATCGATAGTTTGCGATCTAACCTTCCAAAATTGGAACTACTTTATGCCCAATCTCTCCAAGAACTGCTTCTGCACTTGAGTTCTTGTGTGACAAACCCCGCAATGGGCCCAGCACTGATCAAGCGAGAAGAAACCCATTAATAAAACAATAAATCATACTCATTTCTTGATGTCAGGATCTACTAAGGATCTGACCAAGCTCATTTATATATCTTTAAATATTCCTAGCTTACTCGTAAATATTGCGCTTATTACAGCCTCTATGGCTGATTTTTAGTAGATATAATTTCCTGGTTTCTTACCTGTGAGGTATATGTATATAACATATTTTTAGATTTGAAATTTTATTCCCTTACCCTTCAAAACAGCAAAATTACTTGAAATAACCTCACAAAATATGGGGGTCATTATTTAATTTTGGTTAAACGTTCGTAGTTAAAACTTCCTATTGCATCTATTTTTATTCTTTTTTTGAATGATTCTTAGATTCTTAAAACCAATTCGCTCGATTCTTTGGATCTGTTCGAAAAGAGCTGTTTTTTGGTTTGGTATCGCTTGAAAACGGTTATTTTGGAATCAAGATCTAATAGTGGAAGCATGACTGCGATTATCTTCAGAGAATGGAGAAAAGTGGCATTGAATGCTCGAATTAAAGTCGCGAAAAAGATAATTCTGTAGGAATGGCCTTGGAAATGGCGAATTCTATAAAGAGGTCTACAACGCATTGTTTCTCCTCCCAGAGGATATCTTGGTTGAAGGATGTGAAAAAACTTTGTGTAAGAGAGTTTGTTCCTTGAGAGTAACTAGATGAAGGAAGATTAGAAAGTGATGCTATATGAACTATTTCTAGTGAGAATAATCGATCTTACCGAACCTGTGAGGAATCCAGGATATGATTTGGTCTTTGAAGACGATTTCGATAAGTGAGATAAGCTCACGAAGAAAATTTCGTATATATGGAGTCATGTAGTAAAAGTTAATAATATTTGTAGATTGGAGAAAGGGATATCAGACAAAGTAACAGAGCTCGTTTTCATTCTAGCGACCTCTTCTGGATGAGTCTGCTCTTGCCAATTCTGTGAGTGTGAGTGGCTATGAAGCGGCTATTGCGTAGCAAGGAGTTCTTCAACAGGTTTTAAATGACAATATTCTTGAGTTAATTTTTAGGTGCTTGCATCTCTGGAGCGAAATCTAATTTAATTTTTCTGTGATATTGAGGGAGCAAGTTTATATTTTCAGTATTCAAAGAGATAATACCGTCTGACACCCTCATCCTCATCGAATAGCGATGTTATGAGTAAAGATAGAGAAAAATCTGATGATGTATTAAAGTAATAAAAGTTAGTGTGAGGTAATCTCCTAGCCTTCTGTGAATCATATCAGTTATGAACTGCAATTAGTTGAAAAAAATCCTAATATGAGTGCCTATTAATTGTTTTGTAGATTCGTAATTCATAAGAAAAAGTAACGAAGGCTGTCCAAACAAGGAAACTAAATCATAATTGTGAAAGAGCGCAACCTAAGAACTAGGAAGCTCATTTCGCAAATTCATACAAAATTTCCAATATCAATTTTTTTTTTATTGCATTTTGAAATTTTTACATATATGAAGAATTTTAATGTATAAACATGCTTGATTTTTGCATTCAGAAAGATACAAAATTCTTTAAGTTTTCCATCCTCAAACTTCCTTTTTTCTGCAAATATCGCAATATTGTTAAAGAAATTAAAGCAAGCAAGCAATCAAGCAATCAAGCAAGCAAGGCAAACCAATTGCCTCGATTTATGTGAAATTGCTCGCAATTTCTTTTTCGTGGTTGTGCTGGGAATAGGCTAATTGCAATGGAGATTCAGTTTTCTATCTCAATATATTTTAACTTCACCTCCAATGATTCAAATGAAAAATTTTCTTTGCAAGCGATTTCCTCAGTTTTTTCAGTTCAAAGTAATAATGGGGTTTCGAAAAGATATTAGAAGGCTCTTTAGTTTGAGTTGGAATCATTATCTCAATCTCATCCTGTATGGAAAAGCAAGGCTCTTGAGGGAGATACGTGACGTGACCAATGACAAATTGGAATATTCACATTCCCACCGAAAAGCCTTTGACAACAGGGCCCTGACACATAAAAACTCGCAGCAATAATTTTCCGCACATTATCGCCTTCAAATTCACTTTGATCCAGCCAGGTCCAGCAATCTGCTTCAACAGAACCCTTCATTGTCTATTTTCTTCAACCTCAGATTGTAGGAAAACTGATTGACCCTATTGAGAAGGCTTTTGATAGCATGGCTGTAATATCAATCGACACCTGCGTAATTGTGTACTATATTCATTGTAGCAAAATTCTCGTTAGACTTCCTCATTATTTTCGTTGAATTTCGCGTTTCTCAAGTTGGAACATGGCTCCTGAATCGTGAATGATTGTAAATTCGTAGTAGCTCTTCCATTTATTATCTTATTTTCCCAAAATTTTTGCTGATTTTCATTTCCTTCATTTTTCCTTGAGATTTCTCTCTATTTGATGTTTCGTGGTTCCAAAGAACAGTTTGGAGTTATTGCTTACATAGAATGGCATCCAACTCATCCGCCCATCAGAAATTAAATACTTCTCTTTTTTGTTCAGTCTCTGATTAAATTAATTCGGACGAAAACTCAAGAGATTTTTCAATATCTACACAAATTTCAACTCCAGAAGCTCAAACTCACAAAAAATCATTTGAGTTCATTTCATTAAATTGGTTAGAGTTTCGACTCCGAAACACCGAGAAAAATCGTTTTCGGTGAAGGAAAACTTTTGTTTATGACAACGAAGAGATCCAATCATTTTTCAATTTTATATCAGCCCTCTTTACTTGCGATATCATAATTCATTGCGAAGCAGACTACTATTACACAAAATCGATTTTAACTTTAAGATGAAACAAACAATAGAGGATATTTTTCAGATAAAGAATCTGCCAAATTAATCGCAACCTTTTTAAAAGCAACCACAAAATACACTGTATCTTAAAAGGTACACGAGTATTTTTCAGGAGATTCTCTTTATTCCACCATCCCTTTTCTGAAGCAGGGTGACTAATTATTAGTTCTAAAGTCAAATTTCAATCTCCATTACGAAGAATCTCTGTGCTTATTTGATTCTAAATAATTGGTCTCAGTTCTATTAATTAACAAAAACCTTGCTTTTGAAAAAATTATTTCAACAGCACATCCAAGATCTTTGCCTTCTAATGCTCAAAAACTACATCTGTTAACTCCGATTGAATCAAATTTGATAGCAGCATCCTCCATTAATGATTTAATGTTTTCAAACACGGACAATAGCTCTTAGGTTCCCTTTATCAGGTCAAATCCTGTAGACACGGATAGCAAAGCTATTGTGAGACCCACTTTGAAGGTTGTTGCAGAAGAATTTATATACTGCTGGACTATCAACAATCATGGCGACCAAGTCCAATCATTTGCTCTCTTTGCAATACTTGCTAATCTCTTGTCTAGCCTTGCTTCTCCAAGTATTTCTCGAAAGAGAAAAAAAAAAATAGATGAGGTATTAAGCTTCTTATCATTTGTCGTAAAATAAATTAGCAGGTCTAAACGCGTCGCTGAGAGTTATCCGTATCAAAATAATTAAGACGGATAAATTAAAAATTAACTTCTTCAGCATAAACCCGACTAATAAAGCTGAGAAGAACCGATGAACACAAGCGACGGACTATATCTACGCTATGGAGATTATATCCTTGCTTTTGGGTGCTATCGAAGGCACAAAAACGATGAAATCCATGGTGTCCTTTCAAGCATTGGCTTCACGGACACTCGAGTCTTCTTGCAGACCTTGCCGTTCAACCTTACGGATCCTCAAATGATGGAGAACCCAGATACTGTGGCTCTTATAAGAAACTATCGCGAATTCATATTCCAAATTTGGCCAAAGCTTAACTACGAGGCGCATAAGGAACATCAGAGACACTTGAAAGACAAACCCAAATTCGAGAGCCTCAAATTTTCAGAGAAAGAATCCGATCAAAAGCACGCTCAGGAATACGAGGCAACTCTGAAAAAACTACACGATCGTGCTGTTTCGGAACATAAGTTAAACCATGCGGCTTTGGGAGAATGGCAGGGCAATCCAGTCCAATATGGGGTTGAAATAGTGCTGATGCATGCTGATTCAGAGTCTTTCTTGAGCGGGAAATCTGCGACATCTGACTCTGAGCTCTCAGCCTATAAAATCGAGCTATCAGAGAATTACGACTCAGCAATGCTTTTTAAAATCCAACCGAAATTCAAGGCCTTTAAAGAGGGGTCTCCAGTCCAATACGACGATGAAGTCTACCTTCAAAACGTAAAAAGAGACTGCTATGTGAATTTTTCAATTGAGACGCCAATCGACCTCGACCTCCCTATCAAGCATAAGTCAAAAATACCAGTCTCGCCTTACAAGACGGTCGATCCTCGAAAAATCGATATTAACTCAATGAGATACGAGGCTCATCTTTCCCAATACCAGGAAACTTCCTGGAAACTCTACTTGCATAACCGGCCGCAGGAAAAACTCGGAGTTCATTTCAATAAAATGCATCGCAGAATCCAAGGAGGTGATCTCATTAGGCTACGCCAACCTGAGACCCGGAGTTGCATTGCCGCTGACGTCTCTTACCTCGGTCAGCATAATGAAGTTTATTTGAGGAATTACAAAGGCTCTTATCAAGGAGAAGAGAGCGCGGTCAACGAGATTTGGGAGATTGAAAAGATCTCGCTGAAAGAGAGAGGCGGAGACATAACAACGAGAGGACAGAGCTGGGATTTCAAAAAAGACGCTCCGACTGTGAGCGAATTTAAGCTTCGGCATTTCCTAACCGGCAGGTTGATGGTCTTGACTGATATCAACCTTCAAAACCAAAGGAAATTGATCCCGATCCTTGCGCCGGAATACGATGAAAAATCTGCTCGTAGCTCAAGCAATTCGGTTTTCTTCGTGCCGACCGTATTTCAAAACCATGACTGCGTTAACAATGGCAGTTCTTACGGCATTGCATTTCAAAAAAACGAGCTATTCCTTACCTCAGCCGAGGACGTTGTCTACATACTCAGAGGACTAGGTGCCAAAAAAGCCGGCAGTACAATGGCTCTAGTGACCCCGCGCGACTCAGCTACGGATATTGACCGGGTAAAGCAGACGAGCATTCCAAATTTTTTTACCTCGCTCAAAGAGAATGAATTTGAAATTGACCGCAAGGCGATTTCCCTTGAAGTACAAAAGTCTGCTCAGCACGCGTTTTATGTCGAGAGGATCAGTCATAGCGAGCAAAAAGACATCTTATTCGTTGCCTCAGCGATAACCCGGCTGCAGCATTTCCGAGAGTGCGTCAAAGCGCGAACTCTCTCTTCTCTTCCCTCTGACTACCTCAGAAAAATGATAAAAACCCTTTCGCGGTTGCTCCTATTTCTCGTTGAAACTCCAAAGGACGTGAATATCGATCCATTCACATACGAAGGCGTTCCGATCCCGACTCGCCAGAAACTTATGAAAGACATGTTTGTTATCGATATGCTCACCGATATCCTCTACTACCCCTTTGAGTTGGGTCTCTGTGACCTGAGTGATATCAACGATGAGCACATGCTTCAGATTTTCCAGCTTTCTTATCGCTTGATCAAGTTTGCAATTCGTAACTGCCCCCAAAACGAGGTCTATGCAGCACAATGGCTTGAGCTGTTTATCCACCAAACGCTCTCCACAAGTGAGCATTCAAATATTTATGCCGGGTTCACTCTCAAAGAATTGATAGACAACAATAGGAACATCCTCGAGAACCGAATCAGCCTCGAAACAACCACGAAATTTATCGAAAATCTCAAAGCGCCGAAGCCTCATAAAAGGTTCATTATTTTACTAAGGTCGCTGGCCGTTTGTGACGGCGAGCCTTTGATTGGAAACCAAGAAACGATCTCGAGGCTCATATTTTTGGATGAAAATACCTTTGAACACATTTGCTATCGTGTAGAAAAGCGAGTGGATAAGAAACTCTACATCATGGTGACTCCTTACAAAAAGTGGGTGTTGCTTGAGCAGTTCCAGCAAGAAGACGATAAGCAGATCTATGAGTATTTCTTAAGTTCAATTGAATTATTTGCGGACCTTTGCTTGTCGAGGAACGTCATTGCGATTGAGAGATTGCAAGAGATCTACACTAAGGAAATTTTCTATGATATTATTTCGTCAACTCAAGGGAAGTATGACAGCGAGATGCGTAGAGTGTTTTCAAAGTTGTTTACTACCATTTGGATTGACAGATTCCACGAGAATATCGATCTGCCGAACTATCTGTTCACTTGGGATGAGATCAATCCGCAGAATTGCCAGGATTTGTTCAGGTACAACGAGGTCAGTAACGATTTTGACGCGTATAAGGAGTTTTTGCAACAGCATTTTAATTTCGTCGCTGCCAACGACTATTTGAAAGCGTACGAGAAGGAGAAAAACCTGCTGACGCTGGCGCTGCTCGGAAACCTGAAATCCTTGATTCAGATGGGATTCTACTCGTCAATGAAGGAGCTCGAACGTATTTTACTGCCATTGATTAAAATACTGAACAGTTCAAAGGACGTGACTTTCCAATCGGAGGAAAAGAAGAGATTTATGATGATCGTCGCTAAATTTACCGCAAGTAAAGCTTTTGACAATCATCGGCGGCCGACTAGCAGCGTCGAGAGCAGGTATGTAGCGACACCTGAAACGACTATCGTCATGAGAATTAAAATCAGAATCCTTCAAATCGTCGATCTTGTTTTGAATTATTTCAACGATTATAGAGTCAGGAAGGTCCTACTCGAGTTTAAAAAGTCAATGGAAGCGCCAGGCAAGAAGAGCGCTTTTTCCGACCAACAAGACGCAGCCGTAAGCCTCGCAACAGTCATTGAAGAGCTCTACGCAGACCAGAAACTGATGCTAGGAAATTATTCCGAGGGCGCCTTTAAAGGCATTTTAATTGACCTTTTATTGTATCAGAACCCGGAGCTTCAGGTGCTGGCTTTCCAAGTCCTTTATAAAAAACACCATTTGCATGAGTCGTTGAAGGAGATACTGCAAGGTCTCCACCTTGTGTATGATAGAACCGCGATTAGGAACATTGAAACTATCAAAACGCTCGGCAGGAAAATCCGCGAGCTTTCCGAATCCGTTGAGAGCTGGCACGCAGTGAACACAGGGTCCGCTCGTAAGCAGAGCGATATGGCAGTGTTAACGATAATGAAGCTCACAGATCTACTCACATGCGCTGATACAGTTGATATGCTCAACAGCAACGAGCCGGAGGAAGAGGCATTCACCTCAAGCGATCCTCAAGCCAATGATATGTTAGAGAGAAACCTTATGCCTGATCATGAAAATCAGCGGATTATGCGTCATCTGCACACTTACAAATATATAATACATCTATTAGACCATGATCTCAAGTGCCATTTCGGTGAAACAGAGAGGTCTCCTGCTGTCAAAAAGGTCCTTAAAGCCTGTATTAAGTTCCTCGCGCGTTTTGTGGCTGGAGAAAAGACGAACCAGCGGATAATTGCAGGCAAAATGAGTATTCTCATGAAGCATCTTAAGCTAGATCCTGAGCTCGGGGTCGAATCGGTCATGTCTGAACTCTTCCACGATAATAAGGTTCTGCTGCATGACCTCCACGCGATAGAAAATTACCTCAACGCCGGGATTAAATTGATAGAAGATTTGCCGAATAGCGATTATAACCGAGGGAAAATGCTTTTTACGTTCACTTCGCTGATGAAGTACTGTGGATCCGCGATCAAGTCGAACCAAACGCACGTCCTCAATGCGCTCTTTAAGAAAGAATTCAAAACGCTGTTCTATGACTTCTCAAAGCCGAAAGCCATGGATACGCTCATGAAAGAGCTCGCTGGGTATGAGAACCAATTAATTCAGAAGAAAAATATCATTGTTCTATCCGGCGAGCTTGATTATCTTTGCACTCTTTTGGACACGCTATCCGTAGCAACTGAGGGCAAGAATTCGATAACTGAGAGCAAGTGTCAAGCGCTCTTTCCTCTCGAGACGCTGAAGGAGTTATATGCGCTGGCTAAAGAGTGCTACATGCTGAAATTTTCGATCGTTAGCTTCTTCTATCACTCTTATATTGACACTGAATACGACCTCACCGAAAGCGACTCTTCGCTTAACGAGTTGATTAAATACATGGCGGATGACCTCTCTGCGATCACATCTGACGGCTGGAGATACGAAGAAATTCGGAACAATCAGGGCACTTTTCTAGCGAAAAATCTCCAAATGAGGTTAATAATGGAGGGCTTCTTGCCCGTGATGACCGGACTCGTCAGCAAGAGGATTATAAATGAGTTAAAAGACTTCCCACAGTCGGTTTCGACTTTCTATTACTGCTTTAGGTTCATTTCTCGAGAGATTAAGAGCCCTGAACAACAGGAAGAAGTTCAAAAACTGCTGGCGTTGATACAAAAGCATCAGAAACATGTTGTCGACGCTATTGAACTTGACCAAATAGTTATACCGACTAAAGAAAGAGATTGGGACTTAAAGGAGACTGTATCGCCGAAAAGATATTCGGTTATGCGGCAAGAAACTGACCGGCACCTATTGAAGCTTGACGCAGAGTCAGTTTCTATCCTGTCAAAATTAAGCGAAGAGCTGAAATTTTTGGACTCTAATGAATATAGCGATCGAGCTGAACAGGAATTCGAGTTGCTGTTGGATAAGATCGTAGATATCGAGAGGGATCAGGATAAAGACATGAAACTGACTTTCGAGAAAGTCATTAAAGCGCTTATTGCACTGATTAAAAGCGACCACCAACACCTTCATAGCAATCTAAAAGCAGCGGGACTAAAAATTTTCAGGAAAGTTATCGAAAGAGAAGCGCATACTCAGAAACCGGCGTCGGAGTGGGTAACAGCGGATTGGGTCAAGTACGAGAAGGGAGTAATTGAAAGGCAGAACCAGTTGGCCGATTATGGCGTCGTGGATTTGATCTGCAGGCTCATGAGCAGAACTAACAGCAGAAAGATCACTCAAGAGTGCTTACTGCTATCGATTGCGCTGTTGGCAGGCGGAAATAAGCGAGCTCAGACAGCTTTCCTATCCTACCTGAGGAATGATTCACAAAATGAGTTTTTGCTAACTGTCAAGGCCAACTTGTCCAAAGAGATCTACGAAGTGAAGAAATTTATGGAAACACTAAAAATCGATATTTCATCACTCGACGCGAAAGAGTTGGCAGGTCTCAGCTTCGCTGTCAAACGAGATAACATGACCATGAATAAAGGGGAACTCGCGGTCTCACTGCGAGCAAAAACAGTTGTTGATTCTCCGATTCAAGCAGGAGTGGGGGCAAATGCTCATAAAAACTACTTCATGAAAGAGGCGAAAGAGTCTCTAAGTACGATAGTGAAATATTTCAGGCTCCTTCAGCTGTACTGCGAGGGGCATAATCTTGATTTCCAGAATCATTTACGGGTACAGACGTATCTAGATGGCGGGAAAAATTACCGAAGTTTCGATTTCTTGTCGCAGTCGGGTCAATGGTTTGGATCATTGATCAGGTATTTAAACTCGCACACAATTCCATATTGCAGTCAGCTACTTGACTTCTTAATCGAGGCTGTTCAAGGTCCTTGTATAGAGAATCAGCACGCTCTTGTCCAAGCGAAAATAATTTATTTTTGCATTGAGTTCGGGTTAATGCTGAACAATGAAGCTGAAAAATTCCGCAGAGGTTTCCAAGAGTCAGATGAAAAAGAGCTCGATAGCGCGATCATCAAGTCGATCAAACTGCTTTACTCACTTCTGGAAGGAAACAATGATCAGAAGATCCTCAATGAGTTAAGCTCGCTATTGGACATTCATTATCTCGTGGAAAAATTGACTCGAATGCTCCGAAGCTACTGCAAGGAAACACTCAGATTGGACCTCAAATCAAAGCACAGGAGCACTATCATCGCTCGAATCAGGCACCAGGGCGACACTTTTGATGATGAAATCGTCGAGTGCTTTAATATATTTATTCTTATCCAAACGCTCGCTGACAACAACGAACACGTAAGAGAAACGATCACAAAGGGCTTAGAAGGGGAATTCACGTGGGAGCAGCGGAATGCATATCTTTTCTTCGAAGAAAACAAGGAAAGCATCGAAGTAGTCTTCAATGGCACCCTGATCAGGGTGTATTTCCCAGTCCCGCCTATCGCCGAGTTTCTTACCGAGGCAACAAAGGAGAAGTTCATGTGGAGCGTGCCTAGAGAATCCCACGCACATACCGAGAAAGTCAGCGCTTTGCTCGGAGGTGCCGATGATTTGATCGACGAGATGCAGCACTTGGGGAGGCTATCGCGTTGGAAAGTCAAGATCAGCGCAAAGACTTACCATATACTTAAGGATACCTCCACGATTTTCGCTTTCCTCATAAATCTGCTTATTTTGTTCACTTACGTGAGGGAATTCGACCCTGACGAGAGAGATGGCTGGTTAATGACTCATTACCATGAGTATTTCGGCGGAGATGAGATCCCGGCGCTCCAAACCAAAGAGATCATCAAAGGTCTATCCATATGCCAGATAATTCTCGCGTTTTTGGTCTTCTTTTTCTTCATAATCCTCCGCGCTCCAACGCTTATCCGAAAGTATTGGAGAGACCTCAGCAAGCGAAACAAAATCGCTTTAAACAAAGATCAGTTGGATGACCAGCAACTCGCTGAAGACGACCAAGACATCGACCTTGAGACCCTTCCAACCGAAAAAACGCTCCAGCTACTTCATCGTTACGGCCCAGACGCGCCGATATTCAACCGCGATGGCAAGCGTGACTTCGGGAACTTTTGGACGAAGTTCGTTTATTACTCAACCAACGTCAATGTGTTAATGGCAGACTCGCAGATTCTCTTTGTTGTGTTCTATCTCTTCATCTCCCTCGTTGGTCTGTTCACCCATGAGATCGTTTACTGCCTGTTACTCTTGGATGTCGTCAATCGGTCGACAGACCTGCATCCGATAGTCACTACCATCCGGCATAACGTGGGCGCCTTCGTAAGCACAGCCTTCTTATGGCTTATCTTAATATACATGTTTTCTCTGTTTGGTATTTGGTTCCTTGATGACATCTACAGAATCGCGGTCATAGGACCTCATGGTGAGAGGGCCTGCTCGAACATGCTTCAGTGCTTTATTATGACTATCGACTATGGAACGAGAATTGACGCGGGTATTGGAGAGCATCTTGATGTCCCGTCGTATGACCCGCACTCGCGAGTTAGATGGTACGTGAAAATCATCTGGGAATTCATTTATTTTGTGGTTATTAACTGTTTGACTACGGAAGCTGTGTTTGCAATCATTGTTGAAGGTTTTGCTGAAACGAGAAAGGAAACTGAAAAGATAGAAGAGGATATGGCGGACTATTGCTTCATCTGCAACCTGGAACAGTCCTACGTTGATAAGCATGGCGATGGAGGCTGGGATAAGCATGTGAAGACGGTTCATAACCCTTGGAATTATTTGTATTACCTATTCATGCTGAAGAATAAAGACCAAACAGATTTTAATGGAATCGAGTCGTATATCTATTCAAAATTGGAGGCAGATGATTCGATTAGCTGGATTCCGAACGAAGATACCCTTGATTTCAGAGGGAAGGAGATAGTGCGTCACAAGAGAGCGAAAAAAGAAAAAGGCCATCATCATTAACAATTTGAGAGGAAAATAAAACAGAATAAGAAAATTGATATAGGTATAATTTGTGTGGTAGTATAATTTCCTTGAAAACTTTACAGTTGCTGCTTGATGCTTCATCCATCTATTGTAAGTGTTAGACTGATTCTAGGAAGACAGCACTAAATTAGTGTTGCTATAACTTTCATCTCAACATCTTATATGAAACAAGAATATGTTAGTCTTAATCATCGTAAACTACAAGAAAACGTGCATTCCGAGCCTTAGATTCTCGAGTTAAATTCAGCGATGTGGCTCACTATTCTCATAGTCCACTTTAACACGAATAAACATCTATCTTGTCTTGAATAGAGAAAGAACTATCTCATAAATGGTGAATATACTTTGGATTATGAAGTAAGTCACCAGAAAAAATTAAAAAGAAATGAAAAATTCTCATTCTCGGCTAATAACATCCAATTTTGGGATAATGACTCGATCTCAATAGATCTTAATAGGCTAATTCCATGCTATCGGATACGGAAGTTATTTCTCACGTGATATCTGCTCCTTTCCAGTAAATTTCATGTAAGCCAGACAAATTTCAAAATAATATTACTTTATTCCTGATAATCTCTCTTCCATTGCCTTGAAATCCAGCGGCTGGAGTTTTTGGTCGCTTTGGAAATTCATTTTCCTCTCTATAATGATAATAATCCATGTAATGACAATTCTATAATAGTAATCCAATACGTTTTTGAAGTTCTGTAAGCTCCCTCGGAGCCATTTCATTTGCTGTGATCTTATACCTTTCAGCCTTCTGCCACTCCTTCTGGAAATTTTCCACGTCAGGGTCTACTTCAATTTTCTCTTTATTCGGAACCACCTTTGCAAAAATCGTATCCCTATTAGCTAAATTGAGCATTCCATTGCTATCTTAATAGCATGTACCTGTCCTTTTGCTTATTAAAATTAGGAACCAACCTGATCCGATTATAAACCCTCTCAAAAGCGGTTTCGATGTCAATTTCTAAATTATGCTTCGCCTGCCCTGCCTGCGCTTGGAAAAACTTTGGGACCCTCCCAAACGACACGTCCCGCATTCTCGGGCGGATTGGTGAGTCATTTGGAGCGTAATAACCAATTGAAGGGGTCTTATATCGTTTCTTTGATAAAAATTAGCTTTGCACTTGAGGAGTTAATTTACTGAAGAAGAAATAGTGGATGATGCGTCTTTATCCCTGGGTTGAGCAAGAAAACATGAGGATTGAGATAATGCCGCGCTCGTGGTCAACGGATGGCGCTGACGGAGCAGATTCTTGAGCGAAATTGATTTTTCAGCGTTGATTTGTATAGGAGACACGATTTTAAATTTCTCATAATTGACGACGCTCTTAGCGCTAGCCGATTGATTATGCGATCCTGGCGTATTAACGATATTTGGGTCATCATATCCATTGGGTTCAGTTTGAATTGGCTCGGTGTAAAGCACATCGCTCTGATAAATAGGCGGTTCGCTTGCCCGTAGATTCCTAGCCTCATGCCTCAAGGATTTTTGGCCCGATATTGAACTTTTGCTATACTCATGCGAGGCATTTGTCTATGGGATTCACAATATTAGGGGTTAACTTGCTATAGGGTCAAAAATCTTTGTTACAGGTTCCCTATCGACGATGAGCCTGCCGATTTTATCTCTTTCATTAACGAACGGGATAAACTCTTGCTTGGTCCTTGCAGCTCTGCTCACAGTGTAACGTTCCATATCAGGGTGCTGGGATATAATCTTTTGTCTGAAGCTTCTCTTGGCGAATTCTCTCGTTTGAGGGTAGTAGAAATCGCTAGGGTCGTCTGTTGAGTTGGTTTTGATTCTGTCTCGAAAGGAACTACTTGTGTTCATTTTGTTTTGAGAGTAGTGCTTTTATGCTTTAATAAAAATTTAATTCGTGCAAAGAATCTTAAATAATCAGATTATTCTGAAATCACAATCACGATAAATCAAATTCGAACTCGAAAAAGCACTCACACACTGGCGCCGTTTTAGATCAGCGAATTGAGAACATCAGCTCTCTTTATCTGGAAAAAAAAAAGTTTTAGATAAAACAGCAATTCAAAATTGCTAGCACCTAGGAACATATAGCATTTAGATATACCAGCATATCACAATAGAAGAGTTTTCTCTGTTCTTACGAAATGACACGAGTACTCCAAAAATTTAATAAAAGTTAATGGAAAAAATACTCCCAGTATTTGAGTCAGATGGGATTAATTACCTCATTGAGATGTTAGTAGCCACAAATTTGATATATTAATGAAAATAACTAATGTATTTGAAGTTCTCATAAGTGACTTGGTTCGTGCTGTTCTGCGTTTTCTCATCAAGAGTGTGCTTCATTATCTTCATTCTTTGGTCAAGGTCTCGGTTTATTTTCAGCATGCCGCTCATTTTATATTTCTTTTCGATCTCCTTCCGCAACGGCACTCTTCTAGCGGTCTCAGTAATTCTGATCGTCGGCCTTTCTAAATTCGACGACCTCGAACGAGACATCGCACTCGCTTGCCTTTCCATTATTTTTCCTTTCTTTAATAGCATATCAATGTGCTTTATGTTCTCATTGATACTGCTCCTAACCGTCTTTGTATGATTTACATCTTCTTGTTTCGAAGTTATAAAGAATGCTGGCTGAATGCCGTCATTATTCTCAGTTTCAAGCGCCACCTTACTATTGGCAATGCTCACCTCGGAGCCCATTCTGGGGATATGCTTCGACGACCGCGTCCCTTGCATATGATGCGGGATTCTGCTCTCCGTGAGAAGATTCGGCAGAGTGCTGATAATATGCGAGCCTGTGCTCTTCCGGCCTTGTAAGTCAACAGATTTCTCAAGAGACTTGGCGTCACGGAAGATCCCGACGTAATATTGCTCAATCTGCTTTACATTGGGATCTTTCTTAAGTTTCCTCGGCGTGACGGTCAGATAAGCTAAATGGCGATAGATTTCCTTCGTTGTGAACTTTGGCTCTTTATTTAACACTTTCTTCGATGGCGAGCAGGAAACGGCTGACGCGCTCCTCGCCATTCCTGATTTCGGTCTCGGCTTTTTATCTAAGAGGAGGCTCAATACTGAATCAGTTGGATACAGGTGCTGGGTAGCAGGGCCAAATCGTATCGAAGTAGCAGAAGGTAAATCCTTCCTCCGACCGTCTTTTGGCGGGGAAAGTGTAATCGACGGACGATTCAACTCTTCTTCCTGAGTGTCTTGGTGTATCGCTTGCATGGAAGCTGACCGAAGATTCGCCGTTTGAGGTCTATTCGCTCTCAGTAGGTTACTTTGAGGGACGCTATTCCCTTCAGGCTCATCATTTATTGCGGTACTAAAGAACTCATCTGGCGATTTATTGGGGTTAGAATTGGGATTTGATGTCAATGGGCGCTCTTTCTTTGCAGTTGAAGGGAAAATTTCCGATGTACCATTTAGAGATTTCTGTGGTGACTCGAACAAGGACCGCGTTGGAGGGCGGTTTGGGGATTTGGAGGCCTCTTGTTTCATTTCATCCAGTTTTTTGCGGTTAGTTTCGATGCGTTCTCGTAACTGCTGTTTCTCAAAGATCTCTCGTTGGTACTCGGAGAGTTTGTAGGCTTTGAAAAAATCGTCAAGACTCATCATTTCATTGCGGTTGGCGTAGTAGAAGGGCCGAGGCTCGCTATTTTTCCTAGGGCTGCCATTTAGGTGGTTGTGAAGAAGGACCATGGCGTCAGTTCGAGGCTCTGTGTCGAATTTCTCTGTGATCAGGGTGCTGATCACGCTTTCGAGGTCCTGCGATCGAGTGATGCGCGTGTTGTATTTATTAGGGAGTTCGTTTCGCTTATGAGCATTTACTGCAAAATTAAAGTCGCGGATGATTCCTTTTGTGGCGCGTAAATTATCGTTTAGCGACCTGCCTCCCTTCAGTTGAATCGGCGTCGCGTACATTGATGAAGGCGCTTGTTATTTTAAGGAGAGGGTGCTGGAGATTTATCTGGGTTTATTATGATTAATTTTCTCAGAACAGAACGGTTTTAGAATTTAAGTATTGCGTTTTATTTATTTCTATTAAAACTCACGATCCAGGCTGTTTTAGCTGAGATAAAGCAAAGTTCACCTCTATTTGGCAGGAAGAGGCGACTAAATTGTGATTCAGTATTAAGGATTCTGATGCAAAGTTGAGTATTATGGGGTGAAGAGTTTGATTAAGGGACTTTATAGCAAGTAAACTGAGAGAGGGAGCAATCTTATGTTTGTAGATGTCGCTCTCAGTGGTAATGTGATGTAATTTGACGAATCTTTGTTTCTCATCAGCATTCGGTTAAATTATATGCAATTTTGCGATTTAGTGGCAAGCAATTCAACAAATAGACATTTCAATATTCAAGATGACATAATATACTTTTAATGATCCTTTTTGAGAGGCGATTTGCTTAATTGACTACAATGAATCGCAATATATAGGACGCATCTCTTAGCCATTGGCTAGCAGCATCTCTATACATTAATTAGCTGGCTAGAGATACAAATTAATGAAGTAACTCAGGTCTTTTGATAGCATCATGAGACATATAATGCTAATATCTGCAAGTCAGCAATCCAAAGGAGTCATGGAATAAGGATTGATTTACTGTCGGAGATTGCAATAATTGATCAGAAAATTTAAAATTATTCAATATGCAAGAACCTTTGAGTGCAAGGGGTATTACTATCAATACTCCATCCTAACTATAATCCTTCCTCAAACAGAAGAAGACGAAGTAACAAAATTTCAGTGTCATCACCTCCAGACTCAAAAAATCCTCGAAAATCGTAACAAAGTTAGTTTGACTTAAGCTTCTATTTGGAATTGGCTTGAATTATAGAGCCTTCCCAACTGGTAGCATGGAGTGACGAAGCGAATAACATTGTCGTCAGTGACATTAAAAGCTCAAGCCAGTTTCGGTTCTCAGGAGTCCAAGTCTCACCAAATCTCTTAAGTTTTCTTCCATTTTTTCCTAAAACAATATTAATATGCCACTACTTCCAACCAGAGGTGTCCTGGGCACATGTCCGAGAGATTCCAAATTCTGAGATGCTGATTTCTCTCGAGCATCTGAAAGGAGAAAGCGCAAAATTTGAAATTTTTAACATGAAAGAAATTAGTAAAGGCTTAGCAAGGTCAGTTTATTGTTCCGAAGAAATCAAAGGGCGTAAGATTGCATCAAACTGATTTATCTGAAAATCGAGTATCGTCTCCCTATAATAGATGTTTCTGATGGGGATCTCTCCTGTAATCCGAAAAGAGGCTTACTTGCTGTTGCGAGTATCACAAACAGAACTGCTTATCATCTCTTTGATTTCAAGAAAATGGGGTTACTTCGAAAAACTAATTGGCCGTCACAACATCACAGTACTCGAAGTCTCTGATCATATTGTAAATGTAAAATTCGGACTGAAAGGTGCAATTGAAGGGATAGACATAGATCCTGAAGGCGATAGAGTGGCTCTTATTGATTTTAATGGAATATTGTCAGTGTCTAATGTTAATAACAATGAAAGTTTACTCGAATCGCATTTAAAAGGGAAAGGTATGACAATGTGAATCAACTTATCCTCATAAAATATGACCCAGCAGCTGAGTGGAGTCGATGTCGATGGCAACCAATCATGGGATCGCCCTTGCTATTCGTTAAATTTGAGAATAATAGATTGAATTTGGCTGATGGTGAGAAGAAAACGCTCATTCTGAAGGAGTCTCCCGAAATTGATGACAGTAATTCAACATCGCCTCTTTGCTGTTCTAATATCTTTGAGGTTATACGTATTGGATTGACTGTCATAAAGGTGGGAATTTACTTCTTACAGCTGGAAGCGCAGGAAACGTACGGATATACGACGCTCGGAGGAATAAAATTATAAAAAGTTTTCCTCTCTCCCGACGTATGGCTATTTCATTTTATTGATATTTGTTCCTTAATTCGAATAATCAGGTATGATTCTCACGGCTCGCTGGAATTCAGAAGGCGACAAATTTGCTTCGGTGTCGTATAATGATTTTATGATCGTCGTAGATTTCCGAAGTGAGAAAGTAATATACGAAAAGAAAGCAGAATCAGGTATTTTTTTATAGCTGAGAATCCTTTGAAATCTGGACATTTCATGTAAATAGGAATGAAGAAGTTACAATCAGTTTGTTTCTTGGACTCGAGCACTACGTGAGTGCTTTTTGTTGGAAGAAGTTTCCAACTGAAGCATTACCTTAGCTTAGTGTAGAATTTTTTTTGACATTGTATTATATCAATTAGAGAAATTGCTTCACAATTAGTTCCAACTACCCAATTTTGTACATAGCACTCTCAATATTTCAAGAGTCTTACTTATTGAAATTATATTACCTGAAACATCAGTTCATCTGAAGTAGTATGTGACTATTTTCCAATAACCACTTGAGCCTAGAGAACACTATCAATCCTTGTCGATTAAGAATTGGAATTTTTTTCCTTTTGACACATGTTCGGCCCATTTTAAATTGAAGGCGATCGATTTAGCTCATCCTTTAAGCATTTGTATTTACCTTAAATAGATATTCTGGCCAACGCTTATGACATTACAAATGATCAGTGGTTTTCAAATTTATCTATTTCCTCACCTCTCGAAAAGATGGAATCGTGCTGAGTGTGCTTTGATCGCCTTTTGATTTCATACAAGCTGAAGCAAGTGGCATTATAATTCTGTGATTTATTTTCATATTTAATAGGAAAATTCCATTTTTCATATGCAATCTTAGCTTCCTCAAAGAAACGATAGAGGAGAAAAGAAAAGAATCAAACCAGGAAGTTGTACTAGCAGTTTTCCAACCGGTAGATCCCTTCTCTAGATTCAATTCGCTCTTTCGAGCTATTATAGATATATTTACAGCCATGAAACAGGTACGAACATCGATTAACAGGAGAGAGCATAATGCAACAAAATCAATTGATCCCCTATTAGCTACGAAGATCCGTGAAATCAGAAACACATCGGCAGCGGGTTTTACAGCTTTTCTGAGGAAATCTCTCAACCTTTGTTATGCCGAGGTTAAAAAATTGGCGCTTTAAAGACTGAAATTTGGATCTGCACAGAGGCATGCTGAAATAGCAACGTTTTTTGAAAAGAAAAGAAGAGAGGTCTTTGCTTTACATATTTTGGCACATCTTTTTCATGGTCTGAAGTACTATGAGATTAAATCGGTCTTGAATTTAATTAGGTTTAATTAACAGAATCATATCGCAATTTTTAGCTCTTGAGGCTATATGTTATTCGCCACACTTGAGTCTGATTATTAATTAAAAATAATTGCTTCCCGATAAGAGCTTCCCCTTGAAAATGATTCTCAATCGTTTAATCTCGCTTTTTCTCATCAGCTACTCAATCTACCTTTCATGTAGACTTTATTCTTGTCGCAGCATGACTAACACATTTAAGTCTCATGGCAAATGGTAGAGAAGCTCATGAACCAGAAGATTCATTTTCATTCCTCTTCAGACAGACAAACTTATTCGCTCGGCTCGTTATTTCAAAGCTGGGGAGGTGCTCTAAGTTACAGCGTGAGTCCTCGGGCGCAGAGAACGTCGGTTTCAGACTTTAATTGGCATAGTATTCTGAGAATATCGAATGATAATACGTATTATTACGTCATTAAAAATTTCTTTCTCTTTTCTAATAGTATGGACCTCGGTGCTGGAAGAGCACTTGTGGTAGCTTATACTCGAAGTATGGATACATATTATCCATTCGTTGTAGGCACAGATACAACGTCGGATGGTATCTATTCCGACCCTGGACTAGTATTCCTTTATTTCCGTTTCTGAACTTAAATAAATTAGAACGCGGGGACAATATTTCCTGAGTCCACATGGACCTTTTTTTTCTTTTCAATCAACGTGACTTCCGGCAACCAATTCGGATTTACAAGCTCTATGACCTCAACGGGAGAGTTACAGCATTTTCTTTCGGATTGGCTGCAAACAAACATGTTAGGAAATCCTTACTATCTTACAACACCCTCATTACTTCTCTTCGGTGGTGATAATTTTTTGGAGCCTTGTAACTGTTATATCGCAAATGTCAGATTTTACAGAGAGCTCTTTGTTAATTCTAATGCTGGAATGAGGTTTTTCTCAGGAGATCTTCCATGTAATAATTAGATAAAACTTCGCGTTTGAACTAACTATCCGTTGAATTAGACGCCTTATACGTGTTCCCGACAGAATCAACAACTTATGTTCTACCTCAAACAGTATCCGTAAATGGAAATAATGGCGCTGGTGAAGGGGTGAACGTACAAGGGACTCTTGGTTGCCTTCTTCATTTATTATTTTTGAGCTGATTTCGCGTGATTATATAGGTTTGAGTAGTCAAGTAGAGTCCAGCGACCCAACCATCAATGAAGGCTATTTTGTCACCTGCAATGGGAGCCAAATCGAGATATTCAATAATATATTAGAGGACATGCCTGGAGCGATTTCTGTGTTGTTGTGGTTCAGACCGAAAAGTGGCTTGGGTGGAACAGTGCAAACGTTAATGGCGTTTCAGAACAGTACCAGCTCGACATGGAATTTGGCGATTGAATACATCAGCACGAGTAGCATTATTCGCATCCGCCAGCAAGGAAGTGTTCCTCTTAGTGTCTCGAGTCCTGCGCAAAGTATAGAAAAAGGTATTTTAAACTCCATAATGAGTGAGACAATCACTGAAATTAACTAATTTCAAGATTATTGGAATCATGTGTTCCTTAACACTTATTTCAACCCTCCGAACTCCACAATGTCTTTCAAATTTGAACTCTATATCAATGGGACCAAGGTGCTTCCGAATGGGCTTCAGCTTGACGTTTTGGTTCAGCCACGCATCACATTATGTGCAAAAACACAAGGTAGTCAAGCTATTCTCGATGGAGCGGCGGCGGATATTACACGGCTCCGAGTACAGATTAATTCTGCTGCTGCATATCAGGATGAAATTAGTAACAAAACTGCAATAGTAATAATTAATGTGAACTGGATTGTCAATTTAGACCTACCAAATTGTTTATATGCACTATCGCAGTATTATCTCACAACTTCAGTTGGAGTGTGTGTTATCTGCGCACCAGGATATTATTTACAGGGCGGTTCTTGTAATATCGTCTGCACAGGGGCTGTGATCGCAGATACTGCTACGCGAACTTGTCAAAGTAACCAATATTTCGTTGGTTTTTATTTAATCCAGCTATTTATGTAGGGTGCTCAGGAGAATTCGTTATAGTAGCTCTCTTTTTTCTTCTCTCAGTGTTAAGAATTTTGGCGTAGACTGCTTCAGGAACTTGCGTAACCGCAGCGATCCTTCCAATTATCGTTGTAAATGGTAATAATTATACCCTTCGCTAGCTTTCCGCTTTTTCGAAAGTGACTCTAACCAACACTTTATTCTGATAATTAGGTCCATCTCAAACCGACATTTGTGAGGAGTTTTCGGTAACAATCTCCACAACTATCGCACCTAAGTCTTCTATCGGAGCTCCTTTCAGTTATTCATGGAGCGTGACCACCAACACCTCAAATACTACAGAAGAGACTCGATTTGCAGAATTTCTCAACTCCCAGCCAGACCTCACCAACATCACAATTCCTGCAATAACCCTACAACCTTGCACTTTATATACTCTCACTGCAACAATTACAAACCACTATAACTACTCTTCAACTCAGCCGATTCAAGTTGCAACTCTCTGTAAAGCTCCCTGTATCAATACTTGTAGCGATGGCAACAGAGCCGGATATGAAGAATGTGATGATGGAAATACTGTTTCAGGAGACGGATGTAGTTCTATTTGCATGATAGAGTCGAATTGGGTCTGTAACACTTCAAGCAATGCGACTGGAAAAGACGTATGCGGCTGCAGTTCAGATCCCGGAGTCCATGAGTACCAAGGGATGTGTTTTAAACTCGATAGTTCTCTCGAAGCAATCGTAAATGCGCTTGGCTTATCTCAATCAATATCTTCGAAAGTAGTCGAAGGTGTGGCTCTTGGATCACAGATGTTCACAGGGGCCACAGATTCCTTCTTCCCAACCGCGATTAATTATCTGAGGCTCCAAGTCTTGCTCAGATACTGCGACGTAGGGTATCCATTGGTCGTTGAAGAGTTCTTTATAAAGGCAGCGTCTAGTTCTGATAGCTCTAAAAAATCAAGCGAGTCAGAGCTGATTCCAGACATAGTACTTTCTTTTACGAGTGATAACACAACATATTTGAGTCAAATAGGCCGTTTCAAGGTATTCAACAAATCTGTGAACTTCCTCTCGAATGTAGGCAGCTCTTTACTGTTACCACTCGCGTTTTTGCTTGTTATTGGAGTCATTAGGATTGTCAAATATCTCACCAAAAGCTCGAAGAAAACCACTGCATTAATAGAAAAGTTACTAGTTGTGTTTGAATGGAATATGATCATTAGCTCAGTAACTGGAACCTTGGTTAAACTTTCTTTGGCATTTTATTTGCAGCTGGGAGAACCGAAATTTGATCTGCTTGGAACGATTAATTTTCTTGTAGGTTTAGTTGTGCTGCTGCTGACTGCTTGTTTCTTCGTGCTAGCTTTCTTCCTCGTAACATGGAATTGGAAAATCGTCAAAGATGAACTCTTCTTGGACAAACGAACCCTTGAAATAGCTTCAACGGCACAGAAAAGATTTGAAATTTTTTGGAAATCTTATCGCTTGAACTTTGCGGTTGGGAGATATTTTTACGTTATCCAGTCATTCAGGAATTTCTTGGTCGTTACGATCGTGTATACTTTCCAAAACTCTCCAACGGAACAGTCTTATATACTCCTCTTTGCGTCAATCATCTATATGCTCATCCTGGTTATCAGTCGTCCTTTCAAGAAAACAAGTGAGTTTGTGAATGTGCTTTTGAATGAGTTTTTCATGATGATTGAAGAAGTGATGATGGTGGTGTTTTCGATTAATAAGAAATTAAAGTTCTTAGGAAAGTCTGGGGGAGAGATGCTGGGTTGGGTGATGATTGGGAGCATTCTGGCAGCGCTGGTGGTAAATGGAGTAATTTTGCTGTATACAGTAATATATGGGGCCTATAAAGCGCTGAGCAAGAAAAAAGTGAAGCCAGCCCCTCTCAAGCTTCAGAAAATGAGAGTCAAGAAGAGGAGAAGAACAAATTTCTCAATAAATGAGTCAAGAGCTCGCTTTCATGAAAGTGAACTTTAGAAACGAGGCCATTAATTAGAATTAATCTCAAAAGATTTTTTTGGGTTCTTTTTTTTAATTTTTTTATTTTGTTGGTATATGGCCGATTCTATGAGAGAACATTGAACTTCTCTGTTATAAGCCCAAGAATAATTTGAATGTAACTTTCACGATTAATTTCACTTCTTTCTTCATCCATTTTTTATTTGAGTGCTTTAAATAGCTACGTTGTACCAGTTCATCACCTATAGATGTTTGCTTGAGAAATTAATTTGTCATGAATTTAAAATCTCAATTTTTCAATGATCAAATTTCGACAGCTTGTTCTGCTTATTCTGGAGTTTTTTCAGAACTTGGTCATTAAGAATGCTATTTTACAGGATTCACGAGGAGTAAAGAGTATTCGGACTCCTCAAATCGGCGTCGAGATAAAGGCAAGACCAGAGCAATGAATCTTCATAATTTTAGATAGTTAGCATATGATTTTTTAAGATCTAACTTTCAGCATTCTCTTTTCACGTTTAAGATATTTACGTATCATCACTATTTATTCTCAAGTTTAATTGCTTCAGATAAATTAGGGTTTCCAGGCAACGAAATTACAGGGCATTAAATGTATTCTTCAGTTATATATCTGCAACAATCCAAGCGTCCAATTAATTCATTCATTTCATGAGACAATTAAATATCATTCCTGGGATAATAGGTTTGCTCTGCTTTCTCAGCTTATTCAAGAAATTTCTCTATGTAAATAGAGGTTCAAACATGATCTTAGAGCTTTAACAAATCATTTTCATTGAATAATTATATTTTGAACCTCTTGAGAACAAGAACTGTTCTACTTTTCAATTATAAAGCTCATAGCACGGAGTAGTCAGTTGTCTACTCACCTTGAACGGAAAACCAAACACTTTTTTTAATTTAAAAAAAATATTCTATATCTTAATTCTCTCAAATTCGAATAAAAAAGTATAAAAAAGCACCTTATCAGCAATCGTCAAAAAACCCGACGTTCATTAGCTTCTCTTTCACTGTCTGCATGCTTATTGGCTTTGTACAAAACTCATTCATTCCAGCTTCCTTCGCCTTGTCCTCATCTGCCTGCTGTGTGAAAGCAGTACAGCAAATGATCTTCAAATCAGCAATCTCTTCATTCTTTATCATCGTCCTCAGTACCCTCGCAGTTTCAAACCCGTCCATAATAGGCATATTACAGTCCAAAAACACCACTTTGTATTGCTGGCAGTAGGGTGAAGGACATGGTTTCTCCTGCCTCAACATAATTTTTTCAATGGCTTGCTTCCCATTATATGCCCAATGGCACCCCAATCCCAGCTTCGAGAGTAACTGATTAAGGGCCATTAGATTAAAAATATCATCGTCGACGATCAAGATCCTAGGGCAAGTACATACAGTTGATATCATTAGTGAGAATGCCGAGCGACCCGGCTTAGGAGAGTGAATGATGCTATTGACTCTCGAGGAAAGTCTGAATTTTCTTCTAGATGTGTATTCTTGCTTCTGCTTACTATAATCTGAGCTCCTTAGGCCTTTCCACAGGATCTCTCGAGACAGCTCCTCGACACTCTGCGCTTTTATGCCTCTTTCTAAGGAACACTCCATCTCGTTGTCTTCAAGCATGAGCTGAGAGTCTCGTTTTGATTCTTCCTGGTCGTAAATGTTGAAATGGAAAGTAGTTCCCTGGTTCTCGATAGATTCGAATTCAAGAGACTCGGGCTTTTGTTTTAGTTTTGCAGTACAGGTGCTCAGACTTTGCACGATGCTATTTGCAATAACTAGTCCCAGGCTGGATCCTGTCGGGTTGATTTGCGCTCGAATTTTCGAATCTATCTTTTCAATCTCCAGATAGAGCTTATTTTGGCTATCAGGGCTGATTCCGATGCCTGTGTCCTTGCAAGAAACTCTTATTCCTTTGCAGTATGAGTGCAACATTTGCGACGGTGGAATTCGATCGAGAGTGAGGACAATTTGGCCTTCGAACGTAAATTTCACGGCGTTGCTGAGGAGGTTGATAATCACTTGCTTCAGTCTATTATGATCTGTATTAAACATTTCTGACCCTTTTGGCAGATTATTTTCAAGTTTTAGCTCCAAATTCTTTCTCGCAGCCTGCAATTCGATCAGCTCGATGCATTCTTGAGCGGTCTTTACGATATTTTTCGATTCGAATGATAACCGGAGCTTTCCGGTTTGGATTTGTGAAAAATCGAGGATATCATCAACGAGAGACAGCAATAGGTAGTTGCTTCGGATTGCTGGAGTAAGCCATTTCTGCTTAATTGAGGACGGAACAGTTGAATCATTAAGAGCTTGCTCGATGAAGTTGATACTCCCATTGAGCGGCGTCCGGAGCTCATGAGAGACAGAGGAAAGGATCATTGATTTGTGCTTGCTGCTTGTTTCTGCTTCAATGAGCGCGTCTCTAACGGTTGTATCAGTTACGTTTACGACGATGACTTGCTGGTTCATAAAGAGCGAAGTCGTGAATTTTATGGAAAAATTTTTGATTGGCGGTGTATTGAAAGGACTCGGCCATGAGACCTCTGCCGTTACGGATGCGTCTGAAGACGGGTGTTGGAAGAGATAGCTTTTTATGTCATCCAAGTATTCTTCTAAGTTAATTTTCGAGGCAAACTGCTTATAGAAAAAATAACATTAAGCCATAAGAAGCACAATCGCTTTTACCATGAGATTTTCCTCTGTTCTTTGTAGTCTCGCAGAGCTAATCCAATCGGTCAAAGGGAAAATCGCTTTCACGGAAAAATCGGCGAAGAGATCCTTAACGTTCCAAGCTCCAGGAGTTTTGTCAAACATCACGTTTATCGTTTTATTGGAATAAATTTCCCTGTAGTCCAAATCGGTAATCGTTATCCCTTGGCTAATATCATCGAATATCTTCAGGAGCGCTTCATAGTTTTCAGAAATTCTCCTTTTTTCTAAAAAGTCTTTTCTTTGGTATTTCTCGTCGGAGTACGTCACAAAGAGGTAGAAGATGAGACTATTCAGAGCCTGGACAAAGGAGCCAGCGAGATGACTGGAATCTTTGTCGAGTTTTCCCATGAAAACCAGGAAAAACGTCATTTGGAAAATCGCAGTAACGGCTCGCATCCACCAATTCACGAAAAGGGAATACGTAGCTACTGCATGCAAGCTTGCTGCCCATCCCCATAAGAAAATGCTCAAATGGTCCAGTTCGTCGATGATAATATTGTCAATCAAGGGATATAGGTGCAGCTGTGAGATCATCAATGATATATCGAGGACTATGTTCAGGACTCCGAAATGCTTTTTCAATTTTCGTGCGTAAGTTTTCAGCAAAACAGCGATAGCGACGCCAAGCGTAACCAAAAACACCCTCACAATCACAATATATTTTGATCTGGGATCTCGGAGATTTGTATTCGTTGTATATAAGATCACACGAGCGATGAGAAATCCCGCGGCTAGGACTAGTAACAAGTCGAGTCGTTTTTTGAGTTGTAGTAGAATGCCATGAGAATATTTTTTAAAATGGCTTTTATCTCTGAATTGGAGCAAGCAATTCATTTACCGATGTACCGAATTAATTAATCGAATTTAAATGTTTTTATAAACATTCTATAAGAGTTTGAGATTTATTATTCAAATAATCGCTCCTTTATTTTAGAATAAGGATCTTAGGAACTAACAATCAATGAATTCTTTCCAATTCTCCTAAAGAGGTCTATGCAGCCCTGGCTCGACTGCCAGGTTGATTCGGCTCTGCGGTTTGGAAAGTTGGGCAGTTTTTTTTATTGTTGTTGAAGAGTATAAATGAATTAGGAAGCTATCTGTTCTTTGCGATGAGTCCTTTCTCAAGTTGGTCGTCCACGAAGAGATATTTTGCGGGTCTGGTCTGAGACATTCTCTATAGACATCCAATCTTTATCATCACCCATGTCATCGGTTGCAATTTGGTGAGTTTGCTGTGAGATATTATCAAAGCAGCTTTAATAAATCGCAGTATCAGAACTAAATTTTACAAAAGTAGCATTGAAAGCTTAGTTTAATTTGGGCTCTCATCTTAGTGGGCTGAGTCTCAGTCTTAAACCTACTTCTAAAAAAGCGAGTTAGCTATCTTAGCCAATATATAGTGCTATCGGAGGTTGCTACTTTTTAATCAAATTTACTGCTATTACCAAGAATTCCTTAATTTGCGAATTTATTAATCACTTTCACTTGCCGATAATTTTTAAATGCGAAAATGTCAAAATTGCAAGAAATCGCTCGTTGTTGGCAGATCTAGAAAGTTTCAGCCTGATCTAGAGGTTCTCTCCTTCTTAACAAGGTAGAAAGCTGATCTGATCATACCTTCATGTGATGATGGTGTACTCAGTCGAATTATGCATGTTTGAATGGTTGAGGCGTGAATGCGATTGCAATGATATTTCGTATTGTCGAACTGAAACGTGCAAGCGAGCTATAAGCAATAATTCAAGAGGTCATTTCATTCGCATTTAAGAGCTCCGAATATTATAAAATCAAATTTGAATTTCGGGATAGAAAACTCAATATTACAACTTGAAAGCCACTCACTTAAAAACTATTGCCGCTTAAATTTCTATTTCAGTAGATTCAAATGTTTCTCTGATCCCTCTCAAATTATTGCAAGAACAAAGGAAACGAGAATACTGATTGGGTGATTCGAAAATCCAAGCCGTTCTAGACATCACGGCGACCACCTTCCTCATGTTGGATCTGATATTTTCGGGGTTGATTTCATTTTAGCCTGGCTACTTTATGACTCTTCAAACCACAATGCTTTGGTGGATTTCTCCTTTATCTACACTCAGCGAGCATACTGCACTTTTATCCCGAGCTTGAAAACTGTCGAGAAACCATCTCTACTCGTCTCCGGAGAGAATCTATCATCATCACCATAATCCAAACATCGTGATCAGTCCTCGCTGGCTTGGCTTGAATGGATTGGCTTCTCAAGCCACTGAAGAAGCACTGACCACAGCCAGCGTTTTGTGGCCAAATACTGGAAACTAACATCAAAATCCAGGAAAATTGTATATGACAAAAAAATTTTCGTTCTTCTCTTCTTGAATGAGACACGCAACCTTCTGAATATCCTCCTGGCAACCTGACGCTTCCTCTCGATGAGCTAGACAGTCCACAGATCCAGAAAAAATTTTTGGGGCAACTTTCGTGCTGATTTGACATCCAACACCTGAACAACATCCACCCTGCCTCATTAAAAATTGGATAGTAAGGGGCACGAGATGCAAGTCCGATCCCAGTAAGAGTATAATAGTGTTATCTGAGGATCTGCAATCACGTAAAGTTTCATTGGAGATGTTAATCCCGAAGAAGGCTTGCTCAAATTTTAAATGGTTCTCCTACAGAAACTCTCTCTAAACCTGTGCCTCTATCCGCGAGGACTGACGCATATTATCGTGATTATCCTCGCAAACCGAGATATCCACGGATTTAGCCTCAATTCTCAGTGTTATAAAGGTGTAAAGAAAGATTTTCTCTAAGAAGCCGTTTATTCCCTGAAGACAGCTTCAGTGCATCTCTTGCTGAATAAACCTCAGAGCCAAGAACCAGGCACTTCTCCCTCATCATGCTCTCAAAGTTGTGGGAAACTCCAAGATGGAGTGGGATTCAAATTATGCATTTTCGAAGAGAAATCAGCTTGTTGGAGGGGGGAAAAAGTCAATATGACATTAAACTCTGAATATGCAGTGGAAGAGAGAATTATCAATATGTTTCGATCGCAAGTTTAGGATTAATTATAATTAATTGATAAGTGAAAGCTATACTTTGGCCTAATTCAATAATCAGCATTTATATTTTCAGGTGGTAGTTCTCTCAATAAGTCAAAAACTCGAACAGCTATTCTGAGGCTGATATAAAATATTGCAATTCATACACAAAAGGAAGAAAAGGAACATTTATATTATTGTTGTAGAATGGTGATTGCAACCCTCCTTAAAAGTTAATGGTGGTTATATATTTCTTCTTAAATATCTTGGTTTTTTTTCTGTTGTAGCTACTTATACAATATTTCAAACAAATTAAGCACAAATCTTTACATAAACATAAAAATTTAAGAGAATCAATCATTTCCTTATCTAGATAAGATCGTTGACAAGTACGAGTATTATGACTCCAAATCTAATATTGTGTGGTTGTCTTACGGATTTCAGTCTCATTAAAACGCATTCTTGATTCATTTGCAGCAATTCAGAAGAGCTAAAAAGGCGGAGAAATAAAAACTATACTCTGTTCATCATCTTCTCGTTCACTGTCTGTATAGAGAGCACAAATTGCAGCAACTCAATTAATACATGTAATTTCTCTTTTCCCACTATTACTTCTGATTATTCTCAGACACATTGTTTAACTTCTCCCTTTCTTTCCTATGCGCTCTACAGTAAGCACATCAAATAGATTGATTCTAGGGTGCATATTTAATCAAAATATCACAAACTAACCTGGAAGCTGTATGTACATTTATTAGTTTTTCCAGTGTCTCACTTTTTTGGTACCAAAATCTCCAAAAGTGATACCTGAAAAATAATACATATCGAAAATCCGTTTCGAAATGGAATATAAGATAGATCTGACACATTATATTTTCTCCTTCCAATAGCTACTTGCAGTGTGTGGGCAAATCCGCTATCAATACTCGAAATTTCTATACATAACAGACTAGTTTGCTATTCAGTAAATATCTTCCTCCTCATGTTAAGTGACTAATAAAACTAGTTGAATAATGCATTAACCTTTAGAAAATAAAATAGCACGACCGATAAAATAGTTAATAGCATTTGTTTCTGTTTTTTGCTAATAAGGAAGCCTATTGCCAAAACAAATCTAAGTATCTTCTGTGGAGTCCCTTAAAAAACGGCTGCAATCGTTCCGTTTGTATTAGTATCTCCCAGTTATTAACCAAGCTTGCCCTCAGTTCTCTTTCATTACCTACATCAAATGAGAATGATCATGCATTGGAAGAATAATGATATAATTTGTCGACTCAACAATATGAACTCAGTAAATATAACTGGTTTCACCGTTCTTCCGCAAGACATTCAATATATCTCCAGTGAAGAGCGTTAAAAAATGTCTGTAACCTATCGGGCTTCGTAAGTATCTCCCAATGTCTCAATAAACTCGCCCTCAACTCTTCTTCATTAATCGGTAATTCACTTGCCACTCTATCCTTCAATACGATCCATATACCCTCCATTAAATTCAAATCAGAGGAATGTTTAGGCAATTTGATGAGGTCCAGCTTCTGTTCAGTTATTATCCATTCTTCGTTCATTCGATGTGTAGGATGATTATCTTGCAGGAAGTAAAATTCTCCCTTAGGATACAGCTTCTCCATTTCAATCTTATGCTTTCTTATCATTTGCCTATAAAGCTCTCCTTTCATGCCCTTTTC
>ENA-UOTX01000318-UOTX01000318.1-compost-metagenome-genome-assembly--contig:-NODE-318-length-54498-cov-7.248599_pt1 | contig 54498 bp, 38 predicted proteins | sample MGYA00238143_ERZ746982 | MGnify/ENA primary metagenome ERZ746982 (study PRJEB28758, sample SAMN06268862) | compost metagenome | isolation source: single cell | place: USA: California, Emeryville, Joint... | reverse complement strand
TTCTCTTTGTCAGTGATGAACAGCTTAAATCAGGGATCAACTAAATCACTTTAATCTCTGAAAAGACGCAAAATTTGGGAGACTACAAGAGCATATGTATGAAGTTGACAGAGAACAAGCTATATGTCGACTTTAATTTCGTCACAAACAGTTGGCTCTCAATAATTCTATCCTAAATGTTAATACCATGCCTTCGATCTGTTACATGACCTGGATACAAGGTCTATTTTGATTTTCCTTGAGATGAATAGAGGAAGGGAGACGAGACGCACATTAATGATGATGTTTATGCTTCCAATGACATCAGAGTGAAAGAGATTCATCGAAGTATGAATAAGGTATTGTCCGGTATTTGCATTATCAATTTTGAAAAACTGACTTGTGAAACTATCCTATAAGAGTATCATCAAGTTTTGGACAATTAGGCTCACAAAGACCATTCCTGCTGACCAAAGAAATTACTTTGAAAGAATGTGAATTTCATCCATCACTTCTAGCAGAGATGTTTATTAACAGGCTCGATACCAGAACCCCTTGACTGAGATGGCATTTTAAAAAATCATTCATAGGATGTGAAGAAATGGCACACTAGCATATTGAAAAACTCTCATAGAATTCTCACATAAAATGTCAATGGCGTAATTCGAGTGTAACAGACTCAATTTGACCATTAATTGGTTTCAAATTGCCTCCTTCGTCTTCTTGTTCTTTAAAACCGAACATCGTCTGTGAACAAAACAGGATGACACCAATAATCGGTGAGACATAGAACTGCATGAATAAAAACGCGATAACTATGCAAATGTTATCAACGTTCAAATATATCATTCCGGCCTAGAGGATCATCAAGACGCCTATCATCGACGATACCAAAAGAAACAACTTCGAAAGAATGTGTATCTCTCCTGTCACTTCCAGCATAGGAACCGACCTATCCTCATCAATAGTCTGCAAAGTATGATCCAAAATTCTCAAAAAATCCTGATCCTGATGAGTCATGACTTTAACTTCTTCAATCGGATCCACTGCTTGTACAAACGCCTTAGGACTATAATCGTGTAAGTATTTTTTAATTGCGTTGAATTTGAGAATGATCTTTGAGGAGGCTGCCCTGAGCTTGATAGCATGCTTTTCGAAGATTAAGAACGAGTAGCGGTCTAAGAGAAAATAAAAGCAAATTCCATTCTGGAAAAATTTTCCCACGACATCTCGAACGCCGCCAAATATATAAGGAAGCAGAGGCAAGTATATAATAATTAGTAGGATGGCGAGCGCTCTCTTGAGCTTGAACCGTACAAACCGAGATTTCTCCTGGAAGGAGAGTATTGTCGAATCTAACGGATTTCTAGCGTTAAGAATCATCTGGTCTTTAGCTCCGATCATTACGATCAAAAATAATTGGATTATGTTTGCCCCGCTTATAAGTAAGTAGCATGTCACATTTCCAAAAGCATAAAATAATCGCTTGTTAGTTGGGTCGGATGGTGAGTGCGAGAGTTGTGCAGACTTCAGTAAAAAGAGAAATAATGGGTACCCAAGAGTTAGCGGGTAGAGTCCATAGAAAAAACTTATCATTCTTACAACTGGTTTGTCTGAGGTATAGGCCACAAAAGACCTATTAACAGTGGTTATTATTGCATGCTGGAAGGTCTTGAAACTCAAAGCGTCTCTCTTATGAGCTCTGTAATAGGAAATGGCCTTCAGAGCTAAAACCACGATAACGATAGAGGAAGAAATAATGAAATTATATCTAAAATATTCATTCTTTATTTCGAGATCAGGATCGAAGCTTGAATCGGGCTGGATTTCCAGACCAGCAGGAGGCAAGCTCATTGGAGCGTAATGCAATATAAAACAAATTGTTTTAAATTATTTAAGTTTAAAACCCCGAAATTTAGATCAGAATTTGTTAGGTTGTCCTAAAAAAAGACGGAGTTTTTGAAGGTATTAATAAGCAGCGAAGAAATATCTGCCATTAGCGACTGGAGAAGACATTGCGCTGAGAGAAATTGCTGTTACTTCGTCTACTTTCATCATCCATAATATTTGTTTCAAAATTACTCTATGCTGAGTTGCTACCTCGTAAAATTTTACGGGAAGCACTAAAATGCGGTTGGCTGCGCTCTAGTTACAAGGTACAAGGTATGATTTCCTGTTGAAAGATACTATGGTGAAACCAAATGGATTTCTCAAATGAAGAATCAATTTTTGGCAAAATGACCCTAAAAAAAGAAAATTGCACCAGGCGTTTTATTATTGAGACAACAAATCGAAACTCTCATCGATGCAACTCTCTTTGCAAAATATTTTCGCTTAGGGAAAATAGCAATTCAAGATGTTGGAACAGCCTTCCTAATCCCAATGCACAAAATAACTTATATCAAACTAATGTGAATAATGTTTAACATGTATTTCGACAGAGATGTGTTTCAACTACAACCCTTAAAGTTACGCCAATTCGATGCGAAATGGGGGGATGTTAGACAACTTTGTAACTGATGGGCCGTTCCCAGAGAGTTTGGTATGGCAAAGCGCCACAAAGTTAAAAGATCCATAAAACATAATTATATGAGTCGTTCTTCGAGGCTGTTCACAATACTGTCATTCTTTTGAAGTACATACCAGCCAGCTTCAATTTCAACTGAATCCTCATCTTGCTCTTTGAAACCGAACATCATCTGAGTACAGAATAATGGAATAAGCACAATAGTTGACACATAACAATGGAGAAATAAGGCAGGCAAAACAAGCCAAGTTTCATCGTAGGTAACCCCGCATGCTTCCAATATTACGTTAAGCGACAAGAGAACACATATTACAGTGGTATTTAAAAGGAATATCTTTGAAATAATGTGAATTTCTCCTGTCATTTCCAACAGTGGCTGGGAGTTGTCTTCTTCAATCATTTCCAAGGTCTGCTCCAATATTCTCACTCTTGAATCCATTAATAGCTGCATCTCTTTTAGCATATCCTGATGAGTGGTCACCTTGATTTCGTCGTCGCTGATCACAGCTCGCACCAAGGTTTCGGGGGTATAATCTTGGACAAACTTTCTGATAGAAAGCATCTTATGCGTGATTTTCGCTCCAATGGCTCTGTGTTTGATAGTCTTTTTCTCATAAGCCAAGAATGAAACTCTATCAAACACGTAATATAGGACAACCCCATTTCTGAACACATCTCCGAGGAATCCTTCACCACGGCCAGTCAGGGTTTGAGGAATCACAGGTAAATAGACGATAAGAATCAACATAGCAAATGCCCTCCAGAAATTGACTCTCAGAAATCGAGATTTTTCAGCATAAGTTAGTATCGTGGTGTCCAAAGGACTCCTTTTATGAAGAATCATCTGATTTTTTGCTCCAATCAAAGTGATCAAAAGCATCTGAAGTAGGTTTCCTCCAGGGGAAATAGTTATGTAAGTGATTTTTCCCAGAAAAGTAGTCTCTTGATGATCAGCATCTTGAGAACCTTGAGAATACACAATATAGACACAGAATGGGTATACAATTATAAAATAACAGCCAAGGAAGAAGAAAACGACTTTGATCCATGTCCTCTTTGAGATATAAGCCGCTAAAGAATTGTTTGTCGCTTGCATGAATTCATTTTGAATAGTTTTGAAAGAAAGCGTGCCTTTTCTATATATTTTCCAATAGTGGATGCATTTTAGCACAAATGCAACAGCGAGGGTAAATATCGTGATGTAGAAAGTGTATTTCGTGAACTCGACCAGAATCAAGTTGTGTTGTTCAGAGTGAAAAACTTGCTCCAACCGAGGATAAAGAGTAAACTCATGCATTGCTATTTTGAAAATAATTTTTATCAATAGATTCTGGTATTCTTTGAAATAATTTCTTTGGTTGTTTTGCCGCCTCCAAGATCAACCTTAAGTGATGATTTTTGTTGATTGAAATATTAATAGATGGCTACAAAAATGTGAAATATTGGGTTAAATCAGGTGAGTGAATCTCCTTTCAAGCATTCTTGCTCAATTTTCAGTTGAAAACTAAAAAAATAAAAATAAATAAAGCCCATGAAACAGAACGAGTTTTGAATTGTTCTAAATCGTTCTTTTCTTTACCTTGCCCTCTATCACCGAGAAATATTGAAGGGCAGAAAAGATAACCCTGCTAATGGATGAGGCATAGCTCTAGGTAATAGCTCGTTTCTAATTAGAGGTTATTGTAGAATAAACCCATCTAAGTTAACATTACTCGATCTATTTTTTTTTCTCTGCTGAAGGAAACAGTAATTCATGAGGTAGAGACAGTTTCTCAAATTTTCTTGAAACAACAGAGAACAAATTAATATTATCACGACTTTGTATTGAGAAATGGATTTGTTTCAAGTATGGCCACTGAAATTATGCAAATTCTGAATATAAGACAACTTTGTGATTTATGGGCAGTTCTCAAGGTGTTTTGAAATGGTAATCGTTCGAAGGTTCCAATTTCCATAAAGCACAATTATAGAAGTCGTTCTTCCAGCGTGCTGTCTTTCTCGTCAAGAGGGTCAATTTGAACTGAACCCTCATCTTGCTCTTTAAATCCAAAAATCATCTGAGTTAAGAATAATGGAATAAGCACAATAGTTGACACGTAGCAATGTAGAAATAATGCCGGAAAAACAAGCCAAGTTCGATCATAATTCTCGACAAATGCTTTCAATATTGCGTTAAGCAAAGAGAGAACACATATTACGGTGCTATTTAAAAGGAATATCTTTGAAATAATGTGAATTTCTCCTGTCATTTCCAACAGTGGCTGGGAGTTGTCTTCTTCAATCATTTCCAAGGTCTGCTCCAATATTCTCACTCTTGAATCCATTAATAGCTGCATCTCTTTTAGCATATCCTGATGAGTGGTCACCTTGATTTCGTCGTCATTGATCACAGCTCGCACTAGGGTTTTGGGACTATAATCCTGGGCAAATTTTCTAATAGTAAATAATTTATGAGTGACTTTCACTCCAATGGCTCTGTGTTTGATGGCATTTTTCTCATAGGACAAGAACGAAACTCTATCTAACACATAGTATAAGATAATTCCGAATCTGAACGCATCTCCGAGGAATCTTTCGCCACGGCCAAGCAGATATGGAGGAATCATTGGTAAAGAGACGATGAGAACCAACGTAACGAATGCCCTTTTTAGATTGGCTCTGAGAAATTGAGACTTCTCAGCGTAGGTGAGGATTGTAGTGTCCAAAGGATTTCTCGTATGAAGGATCATCTGACTTTTGCTCCAATCAAAGTGATCAATAGCATCTGAAGAAGACTTCCTCCAGGAGAAATAATCACGAAAATGATGCTTCCCAGTAAAGGTAACATACCTTTTGAAACTTGGCCTGTATCTGAGCCATGAGGCTCTACCAAATAGAGAAAGAATGGGTATGCGATTATTAAATAGCAGCCAAGGAGGAAGAAAACGACTTTGATCAATGACCTCTCCGAGATATAAGCCGCTAAAGAATTGTTTGTGGCTGCCATGAATTCGTTCAGAATAGTTTTGAAAGAAAGCGTGCCTTTTCTATACATTTTCCAATAGTGGATGCATTTTAGCACAAATGCAACAGCCAGAGTAAATATCGTGATGTAGAAAGTGTATTTTGTGAACTCGAGCAGAATCGTGATGTCTTGTTCAGAGTGAAAAATTTGCTCCAACCGAGGATACGAACTAAACTCATGCATTGCTATTTTGCAAATAATTTTTATCACTAATATAATTTGAAATAATTGATCTGGGGTTGCTGGATCATCTCAAAGATCAAACTCCAATGATTCTTAAATTGATTCTTTCACAAAAATACGAGATAGCGGGTTTTTCTGGTTGACTGAAATTTCTCCTCAAGCTATCTCAGCCTCATTTAGAAGAATAAAACCGAAACAACAAAAAAAACTATGAAATACATCTTAACAATGAAAAATTCTCAAAGAGTCGTGCCAGAACAGCTATCTTATTGTGCTCTAAAATATTCGTTTCTCTATCAGCTCATTATCAAACATCATTCTACCAGAATATTAAAAATAAAAAAGAAAAAATCAGTATCATGAAGGATGAGGCTAATACATACCCGCTTTAGAGGAAAAGTAAGAATCTTTGGGTGGTCGTATAATTTTCCTAAGGTTTTTCTTTTCTCCTTCTTCTTCTTGTTGAATTTTTGTGACATTAATTTCAAGCTTCTCTTTCTCTGGTTCCATCAGTTTTTACTTATTTAACAAATTCCTCATCGAATGAAATAAGAGAGACAATGAAAATCAGTCTTACATAATTCCACTTACAAACTTCAGGAATCCTCCCAATAATATGAAAAGTGAGTATAGCCAGCAATCACACTTGCGATTGGATCTTATGGATGAAAGAAAAGTCTAATAAATTACTGTTATCTCGACTCTTGAAATTTTGAGCTTAGTAGATACATTGATTAAGCATGAAGTCTACTCTACAATGGGTACTTGGAACAGAAAGTCTTCTCTTTATATTGATAATTTTTTTTCGAATAATATTAACAACATCAGATCGACTTGAATTGGTTTTTGCTCATTGATTCCACAATCTCGAGCCTTCTTAGTAATTTAGTGAGATGAAGCAACTTCTCAAATCAACAATACACAAAATATTTTAGAACTAAAAGAAAACATGTTTTAGGCAAGTTGCTCACGGCCATTCCCGAGGAGCTCTTCAATGGCAATCCTCTGAAGTTAAGAACTCTCCTGAAAGCGCAGCTAGAGTAATCGTTCTTCCAAGCCACTTCCTTTATTGAGGAGAGAGTCGTAACTTGCTTCAATATCGCCTGAATCTTCATTTTGCTCTTTAAACCAGAATATTAGCTGAGTACAGAAGAGCGGAACAAGCACTAAAGGTGCTATATAGCAATACAAGAAAAAAGCTGGCAAGGCAATCCAAACACTGCCATAACCAATGTCATAGAAATTCAACATTGAGCGAAGCATTAATAACCCGCTCAATATCGTAGTGTTTATAAGAAATATCTTTGAAATAATATGAATTTCTCCTGTCATTTCCAACAACGGTTGAGAATTGTCTTCTTAAATCATTTCCAACGTAAGCTCCAATATTCTCACTCTTGAATCAATTAATACCTGCATCTTTTTTAGTATGTCCTGATGAGTGGTCACTGCGTTTTCCCTGTCGTTGGTCACAGCTCGCACTAAAGCTGCGAGGCTATAATCTTGGACAAACTTTCTAATAGTCAATAATTTATGAGTGATTTTAGCCCCAGCTGCCCTGACTTTTATAGCGTTTTTCTCATAGGTCAAGAACGAAACTCGATCTAGCACATAATACAAGATAATTCCATTCCTGAGCACGTCTCTCCGACCTTTTTCAGCTTCCAAACCAAGAATCACCTGAGGAATAGCAGGGAAGTACATAATAATTAAGAGAGCAATAATCGCTCTCTTAAAATTGGCACGGAAAAAATGAGACTTCTCAGCGTAGGTTAGTATTGTTGTGTCCAACGGGGTTTTTTGTGTAATGGATCATTTGGTTTTTAGCTCCAATCATAACGATCAATAGCATCTGAATGAAGTTTCCTCCACCAGATATAAGGGACACGGTGGCATATCCTAAATCATTAAATATTTTCCTCGAAGTTTCATCCGGATCTTGCGTCTTGTATGGTGTTAAGTAAATCAAAATCAGGAACCTGATCGTAATACAATAGCTACCATAAAGAAAGAAAATCACTCTAGCCCAAGATTTCTCTGAGAAGTAAGCGGCGAGGGAGTTATTGACGACTCCCATGAATTCATCTTGAACTATTTTGAATGAAAATTCGTTCTTTCTGTATCTTTTCCAGTAATGTATACACTTTACTATCACAGCAATGAAGAAGATTGATATTGCGATGTAGAAAGTGTATTTTGTAAATCCATTGATGATAAGCTCCTGATTGCTAGAACGTAAGGGATGCTCTCTACCAGGATGATGAATTACTGTATCCATTGCGATTTGCTGATTCAAAAATAATTTTATCACAGCAGATCCTGATTTTTAATTTGACCTCGTTTTATATGAGAATTAATTCATGATTTTTGCTAAGACCCGATGCCTCAGACAAAACGAGCAATATGAAAATCATTAAAGGTAGGGGGAAAAAGGTATGAAATCAAAATAATTCATTCTATTGCGAAATTTGCTCATTGTAATAATTTGCAAAAAAGCAATCTTTGACTCAATAACTAATATTAGCTTCGGCAATAATCTACTCAACAGATTTCATGAAAGAGATCGTAAGTATTCGATGTTAAAAAAGCTCAAATACATTTGTGTTAGACCGATCTTGAGATTGCTCTTCAGCGTTTCTGTCTTCGCCTTGCTCCTTAAAACCGAGCATAACCGGAGAACAGAAAAGCACAACGCTTATTATCGGAGATATATAACCATGCCAGAATAAGAAAAATAGATAAGCCCACTGTCTGTTGTCCGCCGTACCATAAATCGTCGCGAAGGAAAGAAGCGCCAGGCTTACACATACCATCCCTGAGACCAAAAGAAACAATTTTGAGAGAATATGAACCTCTCCGGTCACTTCTAGCATAGGTGTCGAATTGTCTTCTTTTATCGTTTGTAAATTATGTTCCAAAATTTCCACTCTTGATTCGATTATTTCTTGCACCTCTTGTAAAAATTTCTCGTGAGTCAGTTCCTCAGCCCCTTCATTCTGATTGGCAGCTTGCACAAACGTTTTCGGACTATACTCTTCAACGAATCTTTTAATGGAGCTGCATCTAAGAATGATTTTTGCGGTAGCCGCCCTGAACTGAATAGCATGTTTCTCAAAGGTCAAGAAAGAAAAGCGATCCAATACATACTGCAAGATAACTTCATTCATAAAAAATCTGCTGTAATCGCCAATGCCAATGAAGTAATGAAGAAAATAAGGCAGATATAAAATAATCAGCGACATTATGAATGCCTTTTTGGCATTGGATCTCACAAACTGAGACTTCTCTCTGAAGGTCAGTATTGTGGAATCTAATGGATTTCTGATGTGAAGAATCATCTGGTCTTTAGCCCCAATCATCGCGATCAGCAGGAGCTGAATGAAATTTCCTCCAGTTAAGGCTAAGGAGAGGGTTATATTCAACAAAGCTATTAGTGGATCTGGGACTGTAGGTCTGGGAATTATATAGAGCAAGAGTGGATATCCATTGGTTATTAGATAGAGTCCATGCACGAAAAACAGGACCTTTATGGATAGTTTCTCAGAGATGTAGGTTGCTAATGAGTCTTTAACGGCGGTCAGCATTGTGTGCTGAAATACTTTGAGTGAAAAAACATTCTTTTTGTACGTTCTGCAATAGAAAATGGTTTTGATAACCAAAACTAGTCAAGATAGAAACTGAGATAATGAAATTGTATTTGATGATTTCGATGATAACAGGAATGTCGGAACCCGAGCCTGAAGGCTCCTCCAAAACAAGCTGCTTGTCAGAAGGCTCCATTTTGAAAATATCAAGGTTGTAAATAAATAAAATTTGATATTAAATTAACACAGTGCGATTAGACCTAGTTTTGGCTCATTGCTAATAAAACTCACAGCTGCCAAAGATAACTTCAAAAACCATTTTTCTATTTCCACTGAGGTTATAAGCGCCCATCCTAACTTTTTCTCAGAGTTCTAATCTGACCCAAAGATAGTAAATAACACACAAAGAATGAAAGTTCTCGAACAAAGCGTGAAATATAAACAAAGTTAGACCCATTTTATAATAATTTCAAAACGATAGATTAAAAATTTTCTCACTCGGAAACTCACAACTTTCAATAATTTACAAATAGATAACATTGATATGGGCTAATTTAGAATGATCTGTTGATTCCGCACGCTGACCGAGGATGAGATTCTCCTTCACCTTCGGAAATTTATAAGAGGTTTTCCTCCAGATTGTTATCATTCTTGTCTGCATAAAAATTCCCTGTCTCAAGTTCATTGACTCCTTTTTCTGACTCTTTAAACCCAAATATCATCTGAGAGCAGAAAATCGGAAGTAGCAAAATCGGGGTTACATAGATATACAGAAATAAACCCACCAATAGCAGCCAAGTACTGCCATAATTTGAGCCCAAAGAAACCAAACATTTGTCAATCGTAAAGATGGCCGTGGTCACGATCGTAAGCAATAGGAATAACTTTGGAATAATGTGGATCTCTCCTGTCACTTCCAACATTGGTTGAGAATTGTCCTCTTCAATCGTTTCCAACGTATGTTCCAAGATTCTCACTCTTGACTCAATTAACACCTGCATCTCATTGAGCATGTCTTGGTGAGTCTCCACCTGAGTCATTTCATCACAAGCTACTGCCTGTACCAGGGTCTTAGGACTATAATCATGGATAAATTTTTTCATGAAACCCACCTTATGCATGATTTTCGATCCCACCGCTCTGAGCTTGATAGCATTTTTCTCATACCTCAAGAATGAAAGGCGATCTAATACATAGTACGAGGTGATGCCGAGTCTTAGGAAGTCTCCAAGACTTTCAAATTTTCCAATGGATAGATGAGGAGCAAGTGCCAAGTATACAATGATCAACAAAGTAATAAACGCCCTCGCTAGATTTGCTCTTAAGAATTGGGATTTCTCTGCGGAAGTGAGTATTGCTGTGTCCAATGGATGTCTTTGGTGAACAATCATCTGCGTCTTAGCCCCAATCATTGAGATGAGTAGCAGCTGAATCAAGCTGGACCCACTGAAGATTAGCATGGTCGCATTTAGGAAAGGGTGGGCTCTTCTTGAGTCGGAATCTTGCGACTGGATGAAAATAAAGTAGACTGGGTATCCAATTGTGATTAAATAACAACTGAAGAGGAAAAACAGCACCCTAACACATGGACTTTCTGATATATAGACCGCCAAGGAATTGTTGACTGCCGACATGAATCGAGACTGAACTATTCTGAAATTTAAGGCATCTTTTTTATGGCTTTTGCAAAAGTGGATGATTTTTATCACTAAAGCAATAATCAGGGCTGAGACTGTAATGATGAACGAGTATCTAGCAAATTCAGAAAGATCAGGGCTCGCTTTACCTGGGTCTGGCCCTCTCAAGAATTGCAGATCCTGAAAGTTCAAATTCATTTTTATTTCACTATAATTGTAATTAATTGCATTATCATGATATGATTCAAAGTGGAAACACCACAAAAGGCTGATTTCTGTTTACTGAATAATTTAAATTGTTAGAAAAGGAAGTTTGTCTTGAGCCAAAATACGATAAAATCAATGTTTTCGAGATCCCGATGAAGCTATTTAAGCTTTTTTCGGTAGAAAAAACAACTTTTCTCCCTTCCAATAAGAAATTGATTTTATGAAAACAATACATTTTCATTCAACTACCATGGAAATTTTAGAGGATGCACCTATTTTTTTGTTTTCTTTCGAGTTTTCTACCTGGCTAAATTTTTGGATGCTGATTTTGATGATCGTTTGGTATCATTCAACATCCGATCTCTTAGCTCTTTATATTGAGCGTGATTTGAGACCTCTTACCTCGCTCTCTTCAAACTTTCTGTTATTAATACTGAGCTTGTTGTCAAGTTTAAACTTTTTGCCAGCATCATTATTCGCCAAGTTTTCGTTGCCTCATGGAATTCACAGCAAGGAATGGTTTAATCTCAATGGAAAGGAACTTTTATTTCTCCGCATTTTCGAAATATCCAGGATTAAATAGCTCTCAAGTAACACATTAAAATAGAGTTAAATACAATTCAAAAATAAAAAGGAGAGGTAAATCGCTAATGGCCGGAGTACTCAGAGACGTTAACAACCCTGTCGTATTTTTCGAGATCACAATAGGTAAGCCCCTGCTACCTCTTTCAGAAGCACTAATTTTACCTCCAGGTGGTTTCCCAGCAGGAAAAATCGAAATTGAATTGTTTGCAGATGTTTGCCCAAAGGTAAATTCTCTTTCCAGGCCCAAACTCATCTTCAATAGACCGCAGAAAACTTCCGTCAGCTATGTACTGGCGAGTTCAAGTAAGCAGACCCCTTTAATTTGATTTTTAATCTACCTCATCCTTCAGACGATTCGGAAAACCAGCTGGATATAAAGGCTGCCTGTTCCATCGTGTTGTAAAAGATTTCATGATTCAAGGCGGAGATTTTATTAGCGTAAGAGCTCTTCGCATGTCTCTTTTCTGAAGTATATTCATTGTTAGGGAGATGGAAAGGGATCTATCAGCATCTATGGAGAGAAATTCGACGATGAAAATTTTATACTTAAGCATGACAAGCCAGGCATGCTCTCAATGGTATTTAAATCTTAAGAAAAGCATTTAATTGATGTGTTTTTAGGCGAATCATGGTCCTAATACAAACGGATGCCAATTCTTTATCACGACAGCAAAATGTGACTACCTCGATGGAAAGCATGTTGTGTTCGGACAAGTTATTGACGATACTTCTCTCAATGTGGTCAAGAAAATCGAAAACGTGCAGGTCGGAGCATCTTCTAAGCCAAAAGCTCCTGTGGTTATCTCAGAATGCGGTGAAATGTAGAAAAGGATTCATTACTGTTGAAATAGAAGCATTTTAATAACTCTGAAATTCATAGTCGATGGTTTTTGTTAGGAAATCACTCATTTGTGGTGTAGTCATTCTCAGAAATTTTAAAAAAGAAATCTGAAAAACTGAAATATGCTATTTTATCATGGTATTCCAATGGTTTATGCACTGAATAGAAATCATATTGAGTTTACTTTGTTAAGAGTTGTTTCTATATAGAATGCTACTTTTACTCTATAGAACCCAAGTACAATAGAAACCCTGAAGGGATGGAAAAAATCTTATCAAATGAAGTCAAATTTTCTTTGTAAACCTATTGCCATTGCAAACAACAACAACTAATATCCTTCATTAGACCAAGTGATATTCTCTTCAGGATATGTTGGGTAGGCTCTTTTCACTAATTTTGTAGATTCTTCATGATCAGCTTGTCCGAAGCTTTTAGAATAACCAAAGATAAACACTTTTTTCTTGGTTGCTATTGTGAGAAACCAGATAAAAATAAGTTAGAGAAAAACCAGAATCTTAGTAGAGATGTTACGATCATGATCAATTCTTCCCCCGCCAACACATTCAACCTTCAAGATATCTCGGATTTTATGACCATCTTGGCTATCCGTCGATTGGTAAATGAGATTATCGAGCAATTTGCTATCTCGAACTTGGATTTGAAAATTCTCAAATATCTCCGCATGGAAGCTGTACTTTGTATTGTATCCTCTAAGTAAGTAAACGCAATCCTTTTTGTCTTTTGTTGACAGAGAAATTAACACGTATTTAGATGTCCCTTCTGCTTCGATTATCACTTCGGGAAATTCACCAAACAGCTCAGACAAAGATTCGATCTTCTTTCCTCCTTCCATAATATGATCAGCTGAAATAGTGGAAGCTTTCTTTAAAGTAGATGAACAATTTTAAAATTTAAACTCATAAAGTTAATACCATGTGAAGCTAAAGTGTTTTCTGTGCTCACGTGTTTACAGAGGTGTGCTTATAGACGCAAAATTTTCATTAGTTTAATTAAGGGCATTTCGTATCAATGAAATTGCACATACAAAATGTAATACCAAGCGAAAAATACATCACAATGAATCCTATCATTTCAATTCGTCTCCTGCAACAGTTTTGATTCAAAAATGCATGCATCGCTCAAAGTGGAAAAATGCTACAGCAGATGAAAGGATCTTAGTATTTACAAAAAAAGCCTATAATTTAGAATTGAAAGATATTTCGCTGCTCTGAAGACTCCGATTAGCTTCTATTCTAGCCTCAACTACTAATAGTTTTAAATAAAACTTTGGTTTTATTGCTAAGGTGTTTCGAAAAACACACCAGCAAGAAGCTTGCCATTTCTTCTGGCCTACTTCTGTTGGAATTGTCTCAGAGCATTGATGGGATTTTCATCATCATCTTTATGTATTTTCTTTTCAGGAGCGGTTTTATCCTGCTGATCAGCAAGATTTTGCGGAAATTTACTCTCATTCATGTGATATACCTGGATTTGATTCATCATTCCTGCCGGCTGTGAAAAATTATCTTTAATCTGTAAATTCATTGCATTTGGGTTAATTTTTTCCGGTTGTGAATAATTTTGCAGATATTCATTTGGATTTCCGTTCGGTTGGCTCATAATATTGCTTTGCTGCTGCCCATCGAATGCTGGCATATTATTTGGAAGTGCCTGTGGGTAAATATTTCTCATATCAGGCACACTTTGATTCGTTGGAACTGCGTTCGGGTCGAGATACGGGTAATTTTGCATCGGGACAACGTAAGTGCTATTAATCGGAAGCATTCCGATGGGTACGTAGTTTGGAACTGGTTTCACCATTACATAGGTACCTTGAGTCGTTGGGTTTAGTATAATAGGAGTCGTTTGAAGTTGAGCAATATAACCTGCAGGAAGTATGATATGTCCATTAGGTCCTTGCATACCATTTGGCTGAAAATTTGGTTGAAATTGCGGCTGTGGTGGGAGGCTCTGGGGATAAATAGTTGGCGGATTGACATAATAATACCCATTCTGAGGAACAATTCCTCCTCCTGGTTGTATAATCACCGGCTGGCTTGGAATAATAGTATTTTGAGGTTGAGGTATGGCCTGATAGATTGGCGCTGGATTTTGCTGTGGAAATATCTGAGGTTGAATAACCTGCTCCTTGAATGGTTCTGGAACACTTGTCTGCTGCTGCTGTTGCTGAACTTGAATATTCTGCATGGGGCCTTGTATATTCTGCATAGGACCTTGGATCAGTTCGGGAGCGTTGTTCTGTTGGGGAAAAGAGATCACCGGCTTCCCAGTCTCAGTGGTTTCGATCTTCTTTTTCAGAGGCTCAAGAAAGCGCTTAAGTCAAATTTTAGACTAGAAATGCAGACAAATCGGCTTACCTTTCGGGAATTCGTGAACCAATTTTGGACTTGCTTTTTGTTCAGGCCTGTTGCCTCGCACAGCATTTCCTTTGTCTCAGCGGATGGATAGGGATGGTCAATATTTTTCAAGAACCAATCTCGAAGGATATCAGTAGCTTTTTTAGGCAATTTGCTTTTTTCCTGCGTACTGAAGGATTCTTTTTCGAAACCTTCTTCGTTGAGCATTCTGGCTTCAGAGATATCCTCAAATTCTTCATTTTCCTGGCCATTATTGCTTCCGTTCCCTTGATTGCTGCTGGAATTTCCTGAATTCTTATTAGCTTGATTATCGAATTCGTGTTTCATCGAATGGATCTTTTCATCTTCTTTGGTCCTCGCCTCCTTAGAAGGTTTAATGGTCAAATCATTCTTCTTAGCTTTGGAATCGGCATTCATCTATAAAGCAAAAGTTTGATGTTATTATATCATCATTAGCTTCAAACAACAACCTTAGATGTCACATTTTTAATGATTTTCTCTGGCAGCTCATTCATTAGTTTTTCGAAAGCTTTTATTTTGTTTTGAGTGTCCATCAGCTGTAAGTGAAGCTCTTTCAAATTTGCTTCATATTCAACCATATCGGTTTCTTCATCAGTCGCTTTCTCCTCGCCCGCCTCGCTTTCAACTTTATGCGTGTCTCCCATAGATTTGAAATTTTTGAGAATGTTTCTATGAAATTTCAGCAAATAAAGTTGTGAAAAAGGTAAAGGATCTTACTCTATTATTGCATTGTTATCTAACGCGGATGACACAATTTTTGGATATTTCTCTTGGAAAATCGTTACGACGACAAGCTTGAAAAACTCGAGGTTCACGATTCTCTTCAATACATTATCTTTGATCATTTTCACAAGTTTATTCTGCTTTTGTAAGTGATATTCTTTGTTTTCTCCATCAATAAGAATCTCCTTTTTCGTCACTAATTGTTACGAGTTGTTAACCAATCGAGGCTCTTATTCAGCGATTCATACGGTTTGAAGAAAATATATTTTCTTTGAAGATAGCGCGGTAAATGATACTGAAAAGCAGGTTGATATCTTCGGCATCGTAGCCTTTCCAAGGTCCACCGTCATAGGTGGTCCCTGTCTCGGAAGGATGAGCCACTTTGAGCGAAGGAGTCTCATGATTCGCTATTTAAACGAAATATTCAGCATTTCATGAAAATTTGAGAAAGTTCTAATGAAAAAAGGTGCTCGGAGTACCATTCCCAGCTGCCGCTAACAAGAGAAGAGAAAGGACAAAGATGATTGTTTGGGGTATACCTTCAGATATCATTTTCGTTTTTTAAGCTTATTTCAACGAGTTGATGCGATTGTGTTTTCTGAGATTAGATTATAATGTGTCTTGCACTAAGGACGATTATAGATTTTAGAAAATTCAGAGGAGCTGGCTTAAATTGAAATTTTTAATTAACCACGGCGGCAATTTAGAATCGATCTAACCCATTAGCGTAATCAAATCTTGAAAATTTTTATTTCGAGAAAATTCGAAGCTCAAACAAATAACTTACTAAAGTAATTTTCAATCTTAATTTAAATGAACGCGCCCTTTCGAAGCGCCAAATTTAAAAAAAAAGAACGAAGAGCTTGCATATCGATTTTCTACTCAAGAGGCGTGTCAAGCGCATCAGTTTAAAGCAATAAGAGTGGGAGTTATTTTGATATAATGTGACCATTTCTAAAGTAAAAATATACTCTTTCTCTATTATATGTGCACGGGAACTCATCGATTGTCTCTCAGCATGCATCTAGCTCAATTGATCTTGATTTCTGATAATTTCAGCGATTTGAGCTGAGAGGGAAGTAACCTAGCGAGCCTGGCTATGCTTCAATCATTTCAATAAATTAGAAGGTTTTGGACTGATAATGGACCAGATCGAAGATGGAATGAATCATAAATGATATTTATTAAACTTTGAAGGTTAGGTGCAAATTTATTCCTTTTCGATAGACTTCTGTCTCGTTAAATATCATAATTTAAAAGCGATTTATTCCTGAAAGAAAAATGAAAAATCAAGCTCTGAAATAATTCGTCATGCTGGATTGTGCTATCAGATGCATCAAACAAACTTTAAATTTGAAATAGAGATATATCCTGAACTCAACATTCATCCAAATACGACGAAATTTCTATTTTCTCTGCATGATCATAAACTCATTGAGATTCCCAAGAATACAATTGAACTCTATATGCATTTCTCTTTTTCTAATTACTTTAGTTTCACATTGCAGATATAGCATGTATACAACATAATTATTAAACGAGAACACAAATCGCGTTATTTACAATCAGTGGTATTATTTCACGAGATTAGCACGACCCTCTTCACATGCATTATCTTGAGTATCATCGCATTCGCCCTCTTCTTTTTCTTGCTCGAACGACCAATCTAGAGAGATAAATTAATAATTTCACAAAAAGAAATAAACATTACTGAGGAAATCTTGAACGGCTTCTTCCTGGCCCGTATGATCTGCAATAGAATCTGTCTTTGCACTCGTGAATTCCTTAATTAGAGGATGGAGTTCTGAAAAATGAATTTGAAAAAATCAAGTTACTGGATCGAAGTTCGAAATATCTGTCTCGTTCTTTATTTTCGGCACGAATGGCGCTTTGAGCTTTTTCTCTAATAACGCATTCCAATCAAACCCTTCGAACCATGGATGCTTCTTAATATCCTCAGCATCATCAGGGCCGTACCCTAATCTTTCCTTAGGATCCTTTTTTAGTAGTTTCTCCAGCAAGTCACAGATGACAGGACCAATTTTTTTCGGGAGATTGATCTTAGCATAGGCTATTTTTTTAAACAGCTCCTTGCGGCTGTCCGAATAAAACGGAGGAGTCCCATTTACCATTTCGTACAGCAATGTCCCTACGTATTATTAACTATACATAAATAATGGCTTTGAATTACCAAAAGTCCACCAATCAACCTCTTTACTGTGTCCATGTTGTGTGAGGATCTCTGGAGCAAAATATTCTGGGGTCCCACAGACCGTATAAGCGTTTTTTCCTCCTTTCATTTCCATTTTAGACAGTCCGAAGTCAGTGATGCGGAGATAGCCATCTTTATCGATTAAAACGTTCTCTGGCTTCAAGCTAAGGAAATTTTTTCGATATAAAAAAAAAGAGAGATGCGATGTTTACTCTCTGTAAATAATTCCTTTTTTATGCAGAGCTTCGAGAGCTAATAGAATCTGAGCGGCGTAGAACTTCGCTCTAAGACATGTATGCTTAAGACGTTGGGAGCAAGCACAATTACTGTTCCTCGGAAAAAATTCTTTGTTTCTGAAGAAGATTGAATAGTTCGCCTCCTGGGCAGTATTCAAGTACAAAAAAGAGTTTCTTTTCACTCTGGAATGTGTAGTACAACTTTACGATAAATGGATGCTCAACGTCCCTCTCGAAGAAAAATTAATAACAAAGATATTAGCAATTGGGTGTACCAGAATGTCTCTTTCGGCTTGCACTTTGGTGAACTGTTGGTTGGTTTTTATGGAATTTTTCTTAAGTACTTTCAATGCGTATATTTTGCCATTGCTCTTTTTTCTGACGAGAGCGACTTTCGAATAAGAGCCTTGTCCTAGAACTGATAGCAGACTGAAGTCATTCAGCGAGACTGATTTTGTTTTTGAGGGCGAAGGCTCTTCAGTTTGAAGTTTACTAGGCGATTGTTCCTTGCTAAGGTTCATGAAAGGATTGAGTTTTTTTATTATCGGCGTGATAATGGGCGATTTAAAGAATTTCGATTCGTTCAGTAGGGTGGACTTTAGCGCTGCAAAGATATATTAATTTCATAATAATTAATCACTAAACCAGTTGTGTTTGTTTTTTTTTTTCAGAATATTGTTTTGCTTCTTGGAAGCTAGCGAACCTAAAGTGTGGATCTTTCAATGGTAAAATGGGGTTTGGTTGGCTTTTTTTTATGCTCTTAATGAATAATCGACGTCAGAAATATCGGGTTAGAAATTTCTTGTTTTTGAGAAAAAGCAAGGTGATCAATGAAGACGATTGAATTTTTCCAATGAAACTTTGGCACTGATCGTAGATCATGATAAAAACGTCAATCTGAGCTGGCAAATAGAAATTTGAGTGATTTGGATTTCACAATTGCTATGAAAACTATGTTTTACTGCTGGCTTGAAAGTGATATTTTTCTTCCCTTCATGGCTCAGAAAAAAAAAGTTAGTTCAATAATCCATATTACTCATATAGAAGTTCTAAAGTTTATTTTAGCCATCCCTCTTTTTTATTCCTCTCCCTATTCTTCTACGACTATAATCAATTTTTAAATTTCTTATTCAAAGTGCAGGACTCATTGGGATGACTATGCTCATACTGTCCAATTCAGCTAGTTGAGAAAGTTTGATCAAACCAACTAGAAAACTTTCAAGTAAATTTATCAGTCTCAATTCATATAACAGGAATTTTTCTTCATAAAATTCACATTGAATTGAAAATGCACAGTCTCTTTCACATCAATCATTTTTCGCCACCGACTAAGTGAGCCAAAAATATGAATGAAGAGCTAAAAAATTTCCTTTGATTCATAAAATAAAAATAATAGCTTCTTCTTTGATAAAAAGTTGTTAATGATTTAGTTTTCAAACAATAATTGTAGCGCCGGGCTCACTGCTCTTGCTTAGTAAAAGCCATTCGCATTTCCATTGTTTCTGTAGAAATTATTTTGATAGTTCTGCTGGTAGTATCCTCCATTCATCTGGCCCATGCCTCCATAGTTTGAGAACGTAATAATATTCTCCTTCAGTGGGTTAGGTCCGAAACCTCCTGTATTAACCCCATAAGGATTATTATAAATTATCTTTGGCTGGATATGATACGATCCAAAGGCATCATCAATCACTTGGATTCTCGTTTGCTTTTGTGCTTCCTTTGGATCCAGAGGCATGCTATTATTACTTTGGCTCAAGTTCGGATTGATCTCATTGCAGATTCTTGTCTGCTTGCTTGGGTTGACCCATTGGAAAGCATCATTTTCAAAGTTGGGTTGCTGGACTTCAGTATTCGGCCCAGCTTGAGGCTCATCGTCGAAAGACATCAAGTCTTCCACTTCACGCTTTTTGGTAGGCTCTTCAGTTGCTTCCTCTTCTTGAGAGCTTTCGACGGAAAGTGGCTCAGGCTCAACTTCCTCAACGACTGGCTTTTCCGGTTTTGTGACTTCTTCAACACATGCCTCTTTTGTTGGCTGGTTGGCAAAGTGCTTTTCATTTCCCTTGTCTTGTATCTCTTGAGGATAGTATTCTTCAAATCGACCAAAGTCATTGAAATCGACATTGGAGACCTTGTTGTATTGGCCTTTTCTAGTCTTTGTGGATATTTCCTCAAGTTTCTCTCCGGTTCCACCAGCTAAGGTTACAAGGATGAGTTAGTCTAAGCAATAAGAACTTAAACGATACTGGATATTGAGGCTCGGATCTTGTGGGCCAATTTTCGCTCTTGGTCCAGATGAGTTGAATTGGTAAGCAATTTTTCGACCGTTTTAGCCTTTTCGCGAATAGGCAGAGCCTGCTCAACACCGTTATGGATCTCGCTGTATTCTTTCAGCTCGGTGATTTTGTAAAGCTGTCCTTTGGCGTCAATAGTACAGCGTTCTGAACCCATCTTGATGAGGTACTCGAGCAGTTGAAGAGCCTTTGGTCGGGATTTTAGGACAGATTCAAGGTGAGAAACTCACTTTTTGGGTTCTTCTGATTTTCTTTTTCTTTGGTTGGAGTTTCCTCCAAATGGTCTTCATGATCAACTCATAGTCTTGGCTATTGAAGAAAGTTTCAGAAAAGCTAGGGGTTGGGAAAAGCTCACTCATTGTAGGTGTGTCTAGCGATCTCTTCAAGATGCTTAGTAAGAGGGTACCAAGTATCATTGCTCGTTGCCTTTGAGAGGAGTCTATTGAATCCTGTTTTTGCAACCTTGGTCTTACTATTTGGAAGTCAGAGAATGCTATTCTAAAAGGTATACATTTTCGTTGTGATTTTGTCAGTCACGTTTTTGATCTTGCCGAGAAATTGGGACATAGTGATGCTTTGTTGTTTTGAAGCTGGTTTAAATTTTTGTAAATATTGGTTTGAATAATTAAATATTTTTCTGTTGATACACAAATATTTGATCGTTTGTGCATATTTGAAATTCAACTGAATATGATGTAAGTAAAGAGAGCAGATAAAGTTAATTAACAGCAAGGCTTTTCTTCAAATTAAATCAGTCCAGCCCTTCGTCTAGATCTGTATACAATAGCTAAAATTGAATTATTTGGTCAGTTGAGTAAGAATCTGTAGAGGGGCTATACCGAAAGATGTTAGGTGAATTATTCGAGAAATCAATGAGTGAATACTGTAGTCCAAAACTCCAGAGAAGTCTTGCAACTCGCAATTTATTAGGATATTAGTTGCAGGAACTTCATTATTACGTTTAATAATATCTATCTTCATCATCAAAGAGAACATTGCATGCAACACCAGCTTGCAAAATAAAAAATGCGAAGTCAGGATGGACTCCTAACTTACAATTTTTGAATCTTTCTTCATAGAAAATACATATTCCATACTTATCCATCAGATTGAAAATTGATAATTTTCCAAATTATCTGTGTTAGAGTGATTGGATTCTCAAATCTGAACGTAAATAATGGATTAATGTAACTCATTAGCTATCTTCTGAAAAAAACTCAACAGACAATGAAAAATTATTAATCATTATGTCTTTATTAACTACGAGTAATGTGACTTTTTATTATTTCACTATAAATCTCTTCTATTTCAATGGTTACAAGCAATATAAATCCCACAATCCTATTCTTCAATTTTTACCCCAATTCTCGCATCTATTCCACCTTCTTCCCTTTTTATAACATTTTTGAGAGACTCATGTAAATCTTGAGCAGTCTTTGAATGACTCTCAATCGATTGATGCCTCTCAGATTCAGTTTCACTTGGCTGATGATCTTCGTCTTCATCATCAGTCTTCGAGCTCGTTCGAGAGAACTTTTGCTCATACTCAAACTGCTCCAACGCTTCTTGCTCAAGCTGTCTCTTCTTCTCTCTCAGCATGATCTCTCGAAGCGCGTTTACACCATAAACGTCCTCCTCAGACACTTCCAACGTCGGGAGGCCTTTCACTTTCTTCCGAGGTAGATCTTCGTCATCGTGGTCGTGAATTAGCTTCGAAAACTCTTCGCTGCAACCTCTTCTGCTGAGTAAAAGCGCCTCTATTTTTTCATCAACGGTGAGCATGTGCTTTCTCTGATCCACATTCGAAACAGGTTGAGAGCCCGGCCCTGAGTCCTGTATCGAATCAGAAGCTTGTTTTTTTATTTTCTGATAATTTTTCATATCGTTTCGAGCTGTGCTAGCCCGATTTTCTTTCACGAATTTTCTAAATAAAAACTGTTTCATGGGATCAGTCAGAAAATCAACGACTTGGTTCGCATTCTGCTTATTCACCTTTGCTGCAGCAAAGTCAGCAGAACTATTCATTTTTGGTCGTGATTCTTGAAGGTTAGAGAGAAGTTGCATCGCATTCGCAATTCTTCTTTCCTCTAGCGCCTTCATATCATTAACCATTGTTTTTGGTAAGAGAACATTCGGCATAAGTCCCCTCTGACCAGCAAATGCGATAATCTTAGGAGGAAGGACGATATATACTGGTTTCGAGGGAGTTAGACTGGACAGCAAATTTTCCATTGTCAGATTTGGTATGTGAGATTAAAAAGAAATTATTATCTTAGGAATCTATTCTGGCCAATTGAGGTGTTTGAATCAGCATTCAGCAAATGCTAACGAAGTTAGATCGGGAAATACTGTTTAATTTACTGCTGAATATTACGTTCAACGAAGAAATAGCGCTCGCGTTAATTCGATCAAAGCGCTAAAGAGCAGGTCTGTATACTGTTTTGAATGCGGATCAGAGTTTTTAGCGATTGGAAGCCAGAATAAGGGAAAGAATGTGAGGTTAGGTTCGACTGGACTGCCGACTGTTCTATCTGACAGAATTGAATTCTGATGACTCAGTAAGCGTGATTCCTGAAATAGAAAGGCCTAAATCAATTTCCAACTCCTGTTTTCACAAGGAATTAGGTTATATCTTAGCTGTAATATATAATTCTCTCAATCTGTAGGCACATAGCTGCATGAAGTAATCTGTTCATTTCGATTAAAGAATATTCTGACCTCAAATTTTGGATCAGATTTTTAAGTTTCAGTAAAACTAAATACTCATTATTTAAGAAAGCTTTGGACTTATTCTGTATAAGATACTGGTTTTACTGCTCGCTTCCATGAAGAAAAGAGAAACTCTCACAATAAAGGAGATATTGGTGTGAATTGCAACGCAGTCAGTTCCGGTTCTATCATCGATTGACTCTTTTTAAAATTCGGAGGATCGTCTTGTTATTAATGGTGGGAAAGTATACCTTTCTTTGATAACGCTTCTGGGCAACATTGTGAAGAGAGATTTTAAGGTTGCTTGGAATTTTGAGGTGAAATCTGATTGCCTTTAAAAAAAATATTTAAAATTTGAGTACTTTTACTGTTCCTCCAGAAATGCTTTCCGTTCTAAAATTCTGCCCAATTCAAATAATAAATGGAAAGGATTTCTCTGATAGCAGTCAGTTCAAACGTTTCATAATTCGATGATGGAACTGAATACTTCAAACAGTTCTGAAAGCCCTAATAACTTTTCTTAAAACATATTCTCGAATAGAAAAGAGCAGTTGTTTGAAAAATTTAGCCCTCCGACTGCATTGTTAAGTATGATGGAGTTTACTCACAAGGAAAGATGACAGCTGAGATTATCAAAACCCAATATACATACGAATGCTATCTATCAATTAAAACCCAATATGCTCACAAAAATATTTTAAATTTTGGAAATTTAAAGAGGTAGGATGTTCAAATACTTTAGTTTTCAATATACTCTTCCTTAAGTAAATTGAACTTCGATTGTCGATCCAGATTCACAGATCAAGGTTCTACATAAGAAAGTTTGCAATGGTTCTTTCACACATTTTGAACAAAGAAAATCTAATAAGATCAGAAAGTTGAAAGTTATTGTAAAAGCTCCTCTCTCACTCACTACTGCTAAATGACGCTGGATCCCCAAGACCTTTCAATATCACTTTGGAGCTTAAGATAACTGTCGGGTTAGAGCCAGAAAATTATTTTTATAAGCCAATAAGGAAATAATTCGCTTCCAACCCAGCAATAAGCGCTACGATGAGGCCATTATATTTCCTATTTAACGTGTTTTAATTATCACGATAATTAATTATTAAACAATCCAAATGGCCTCTAAAACAGAAAAAAAAGAGTTTACGAAAGTCGGAAAATACGTCTACGATCCTTCAGCCGAGCCCCTTGGAAGTGGCACTTTCGGCACAGTCTTCAAGGGCGCAGAATTAGCGAATAAACACAATAAAGTCGCCATCAAAATCATCAACAGAAACACGCGCAAGTCATTTGAAGCATTATTCAAAGAATATGAAAAGGAAATTAAGAATCTAAAGAGGATAAAAGGGAAAAACCTCCTCGAGTATAAACATTCCTACGCCACGACAGATGGTGACTTATATATCATCACAAAATTCTACAAAGATGGGAATTTATCAGACTATATGGACCGAGCAGGCGGAAAACTGCCTTTAGCAACGGCTCTCAAAATCCTTAAGCTCATTGCTCAGACTTTCTGCTGTTTAGAAACCCTTTCTATGCCTGGTAAGAAAGACGCAGAAGTAATGATGCATCGTGATATTAAACCGGATAATATTTTAATGGAAGGCGATGAGCCTATTCTCGCTGATTTTGGGCTTACAAAGTTTATTCCGAAGGAAGACAGAATGAAATTAATGGAACATACAGCTCAAGTTGGAACTCCAAGTTACATGTCTCCTCAGATCTTGGGAGATGAGAGATATTCTTACAAATGCGATATTTGGTCGATGGGCGTTGTTACTTATGAAATGATATTCGGAATAGATAGGAGACCCTGGATGGGTCGTTCCAAATTCGACCTTGAGAAAAACATAAGGGAAAAACCATTGGTGTTCCCAGAAGATATACCAACAGATGCTCAAGATCTGCTTAAAAGGATGCTTGCTATCGATGAAAACCACAGATTAGATTGGGAAGGCGTCCTCTACCATTCAGCACTCCAACAAATTAGTATTTAGTAGCAAGAAACAGTACCTTTTCTGACAATGAATTTTAAAATATCTTTTTTGAAATGTGATTGCATCTTTCGATTTCTTCATAAAATTCCACACGCTTTTATATTTACAAAAGTAGCCTTGAAATCCGCCTACTGAATTCAATATCAAGTCCCTCCAAGTCAGTTGGGAGATGTAATTAAAGTATTTCTTTATCCAGTATGAAATATAACCTTAGTCACGAACCGAAAATACATATAAAATAATAAAGTATGGAGACTACCTCACGTAGAATCATTAACTTTCTTATTTTCAATTATAATCAAGCTTACATTGTCGAGCTCGCAAAAAGTTTTTCATAAAAAAATGTTTCTATAAATCACTGAGAAGGGAAAAATAAATCTTTAGTGTTTGGTAAATGCCCGAAGATTCAAGACATGCTACTCTTGAATCTCAGCAAGTGTGGAACACGATCAAGCAACCCTCCTCCCTTTTCTTTTGTAGAAATCTGTTTTTTTACACTGCCAATCGAAGGCAACACTATTTGCTCATTTAGGTTATTTGAATTAGAGGGACTTGGGAAACTTTGCTCCAACAAGATAGGTGAAGTTAAATTGTCAGCTGAGTTTAAATTATCAGGTGAAAACGGCTGGTTATAGTCTGGGATATCTTGTATCGTAAGACTATCAAGATGCTCCTGCGATTCTAAATCGATTTGTTTCAGTTCATTTGAACTCGGATCAAGTCGGTTGTTGTTTCCGGAAGTCTCTGGTTTACTATCTAGAGCTATACTGCACTCTTCTTTCGCATTTCTGTCGCTCTTTGTCTCCTCTGATCCTGCCACCTGAGACGCTCTCCCTTTATGACGTGCTTTCAGCGCTTTAGATAGAAGCAGCCCAGCTGCTAATTTGCTTTTCTTTTCAAGCCTCAACCTGCGCCGTTTCTGAGAAAGATCCTCTTGTATTTTCAGAGCAACAAGCTTGTAATACTGCTCAGCTGTCTCGGGATTTTGCCGCACCTCTTGGAGGAGATCGTACAGCATTTCATGTGTCTCGAAATCAAGCATCTCCAAAATTTTGAGGTTAGTTGGGCACTTCTGATGGCTTTTAAACAGTTTCCGATAACTTTGGGCCAAGTTAGCAAACTTATAAACTTTTTCAAAAGTTTCTTGGTCTAGCAAAGTCTGATTCTCACCTTTCCGCAAAGAGGAGCTCGATATTAGGTATTTCCGTCTAAATTTCCCCCTTTCCTCATCTTTTTTTGGTTCGTATAAGTTTGTTACTCGTCTCTTTTCAGGCTTTTTTTTCTCAACGGGAGGTGCTTTTATTGTAACCAGCGGCGGACGAGAATACGAAAATATGTCTAGCTGCTCCTCGTTTAGCAGCAAATGTTTGAGCTTCTCACCCTCTTGAAGCCTTTTGAGAAGAACCACGATGTCCAATTCCTGCCCAACCATCTTCATGGCATTCTGGATGAGCTTGTCTTTGCGCCTTCTCATGCAGCAAAACGCCCCAATCAAAAAATCAGAGAATCTGTATTCCAACTTCTCTTTGCTGCCAAAATGCTTGGAAAATTTTTGCAGCCATTCGTTGAGTGTTTGTTTAGGCGCATCTGGCTTCTTATCTGAGCAAATCACCGTTTTTTCAGTGTCGTTGCGATCAGAGTTGGCAATAATTGTTTTGGGCTTTTCTTGCCTCGTGTGGTTTTTTTTATTCTTCCTGGAGCGTAGACACTCCAGATCGAACTCATATAATTCATTAGCTACTGTTAGTGTCCAAGCGCGGCTGGTGTATGCGTTGGCAAGTGCCCCGAAAACAAGGAGGCACAAACTGAATATACCTCCGATTGATGCCAGCCCTTCTTGGATTTTTGGGTATATTCTTTTGGTTGTATATAGATAATTACTTCGTTTAAAATTGATATTAAGGAGTACAAAATCGGTATTATTTTGGTTCATGAATGGACTGTTTTCTCGTGGACCCCCCACGAATTGCACCGGAGACTGCTGAACCCTCATTTCTGCCGCATCTATTTGATATGTGCTGGATACATTCACATTCCAGCCTCCCAGCCAAATATTATCATCGTCAAACAAATCCTGGCGACTGAATAACACATCTGCTGTTATAGTTGTCTCGTTCGGTGTCGTGTACCAAAAAGTCTCAGTCAGGACTCTACTCACCGGATCCGAGTGATTCGAAGTGGTCAATATCGTATTCGAGTACAGCAGCTGAATCGATATCATCTTGCCAGGAAGTGCTTGCAGAATCTCTTCCTTAGGCTTGCATGTAATCTCTGTTTGATTTGTACTATTAACACAGGACGAGACTTGCAATTGAATATATTCAAATTCTGAATTAACGTAAGAGCTTCTGATATTATATTCCTCGACAGCAGGACAGAACGCGTTAAACAGACGTTGAGATTCATATGCACCTGGAAAATCTTTGAAATACCCCTCCTCGCATGGCTTCATAGGTATTCGTGTAATATTCAGAATCGTTGTTCCATTGGGAAATCGCTGGAACTTCCAAAAAGCCATTTGGAAAGAAAGCAATGAGGAGTTTAATATTAGATTCAAGTTTTGGATTGCTACAGCGAAGACAAAATTTGAAGAATTCAAAGATAGAGGGCCAGGATCATGCATGTAAGACCTCTCTAGATAGACTTGAGGGTTTTGGTAACGAAAGATTTTGCTAAGTGTTGTATATGCCTGAATTATAGTGATTGCGATGACAGTGAGGGTGAGAATGTTGCCAGTAAGAGTTGTAAACCGATCAGTACCCTTGAGGTTGAGTTTTACTCGATTATGAAAAAGGTCCATTGCGGCAAGCATTGGATTGTGTTAGTTTGTTGTATAATTGATTTGAAAGTCTGAAATAAATTTTGTGATTTTATTATCAGGGTAAAAGGAGATACATTTGATAGAAAATAATTCTTTTTTTGGTAGGTGACTTCAAATTAAAAAGTGGATTAACACAGAGAAACCTCAAGAAACTTAGTCAGAGCGCTTATCTCAATATTCTTTTTCAAAGTTGAACGGTCTAAGTCTTGTAGCTTTTTTGTTGAGGAATTTGTAGTGATTTTGGAAAATAAATTACGAGGAGGGAAACTAATATCTTATTCTCTTTGTCAACAAATTCTCATTACCAGCGAGATTTCAGCTTGAACGAACATATTTTGGAAGATGAATGCTGAAGAAGAAGAGAAAAGAAAATCGGTCTGCTTTTGTTGATATGAGTCCCACTACACAGTGATTAATTTCTTTATTAATTTAAAATTCAAAGCTAACAGCCATGTTAAATGGTTGGGAGAAGTCACTTGCGTTGAAATAGAATTAGAAGCAACAAACGCACTAAGCAATAATCCAATCTCTGCTATTGAAAATTCCATATTCTTTGAACCTGCCTATAAGATATTTTCATTGACATTCAAATCATAAAGAGAAAAAGGAAGTGTGTTGAACACTCTTTCAATTTTTGAGAAAACGCACCTCGAGCAGTCATCCCCATCAGAGCCCTAAAATTTTCATTTTCAGAAAATACGTTACCGTTTGACTTCATTATGGCACTCACTCAGCGGGAAATACAAATTTGAACTTCTTCTTGAAATATTTCCTATTCGACAGCTATCTACTCATTGTGTAAACTGTTTTCGAGGCCAGTGCTAGAGAGAGCCAACTACAGAATCTCTGCACATTATGGAGAGAGAGAGAAATCACGTTTGAAATTCATTGAGTAAACGCTAAAATTTCACTTGACACCGCTCCTCGCATATTCTAACCCTCCACTTCATATTATGAAATTGAGAGATGATTATGTTGAATTTGGACTCTTGATGGCGATTTTCCATGAGATATCTATCTAGTTCATTTTTTAGTTGTGCAGACCCTGGTGAAAAATTGAGTGTAGAATATGCAGTTTCCTTCGTATGTTTCTTTTATATCGCCGTTACATGCTTGTGTGTATTTGATGGCTTCTTTTTTTTTTTGGAGTCTCATAAAATTGCCTTTGCTAAAAAATTGTCAGTCTTATTGTCCGCAAAATGGAGCTTTTCACTACTCAAGAGGATCGTGTCGTGCAAATATTCTCATCTGCAGCATCATCTAAGGTTCTTGATTTGATTTTTACCAACAGATAGAAGGGTAATTAACAAGGGTCTAAGGATGTGTCCAATCCGACTCAAAGAAAAAGTAGCAATATCCAAGTCCTTAGTTGGCCTTTCTCAAGATCAAGACGCATTAAACGCAAGGACTGACCACAAATTTGGGGGCTTCTTCACAATCCTAAAAACACCTGCAAATTCCGTTTCTTCGAAGACATCAAATTTTGCTTTCTCTACAATTTTTTCAAAATGAGGAGATTTCAAAAAATGTTAGCTGACGATCTTGTTTTCAAGAGCCACTCTTAAATTCATAACAAGATCGGCGCTGCTTGTATTGTGTTTGTTTTTTTTAAAGATCCGCCGTTAATGAGCAGGAGATGCTAAGATGTAAACTTCTTATTTTCTTAATCAAAAAAAAAAAGTCTTTAGATACGCTTCTGAGCAAAGTTTTAGACGAGGAATGGAATAGTTTGGACCTTCGTATGAGGCAAAGAGAAGCTATGTATCGAGCTTGCTCTACTCAAAATGGATAGAGATTTTTATTAAATCATTTAAAATTCAGGAGGAAAAACCAGATTAGCCAATCAAGATTAATTGTACGTTATGTAAGATAATTGGGTGCATTGATCGATTTAGCTTTCTACAAATTAAAACACCCTATCTAAAATACTGCTTTGAAGATATTTCCATCATCTCCCAAAAAAAAGCTTAAAAAAAATTGTCTAAGCATTTCTCAGTGCTCGAAAATCAAATAATAATATGATCTATCTGTAGTTCATGAGATTATTGCTGAATAACAACTTAGCCAGCCAGATTTTCATTGATATCAGACTAATTAAGCAGTTTTCATAAATTGAGATTTCAATTGCACCACGCCAAATGCAAATTTAGTTATCACATTTGAATTTTTTCTTTTAATATACTCCAATAAACTTATCGCCATTCATTCGAATTGGTTTTCACAGCCAATATGTCCAAGAGAATCAATCCACAGAGCTTTGAAGCGCTAAAGAGAGATATCTCTTTTTAGAATTGATTAAATCACTGATCCAGTTGATCGAAAGTAGATCTTTTTTCAAATAAAAGCTTGTCATGATTCAAACTGAATACCATTTTTGAGGGCTCTCACCCCTAATTCAAAGAGCTAGAGATCTCTGGTACTGACTTTTATTTGATTTTAACGTTGAAGTTCAAGACGTGTTTAATTCATTTAAATGACAGTACTTTATTTAGAAATCTAGCCACTCCTTAACATAAATTCCTAAATTAAAAACTGGACCTTTGGCACGGAAACTTTTGATTTGCAAACCCAAATTTGTAGAACATCAATTCAAATTTGTAGAATTCTAATGAATTCGGACTTGATCAGCTAAATCAAGAGGTAGCCCATGAAAATCTGATCCGGAAATTTAATTTAAGTATGCTATAATGAATATAAATAACAGCATTTTATAATGGAGTTCCGATGAAACTTATTTATTATCCGATCAGTTTAATCTCTAGGCGTTCAAATTGCTATTTAATCAGCGAAGCTGGCCAGATTGCTATAATCTTATTTGTAGAAGCAGCAACAACAAAAAACCCGAAGTCGACCTACATGACTAACTCTTTTTCTGGATCAACCTACATTGCTGAAGACAACACATCCAGCTGGCTGCTCTATGGATACACCTCAGACAGCCTAATCGCCCCTCCTACCCAGACCTTCAACGATTACGAGCCAATGGATCAAGAATATCAAAATAACATCACATATGAACTCGAAAGATCCCATAAAATCACCTCCATTGAATCACCTGAGAACTCATTGGTACCTCTCACTTCAAACTTCATGAAAGTTCTCTTCTGTGAACCAATAAACCGCCCAAAATGGATAAACACTCAACAATTCGTCCTCACACCTCAAGGATACTCTGAAACTTCTCTTGCCAAGTTCCAAACGAAGTCTGACTCCCAAAGCTACACCCCATCCAATCAATTTTCATTGGGCTCGAGACTCACTGCTTCACCAAACACGATCCCAATCCTCGATATGAACCAAACTGAAAAAAACACCACGATCCTCTACAAAGACTGCTTAAGGCCTTATTTCACCTTCATGCTCTGTCAAAGAACCAAGCAACAACTCTCTCATGGAAGAGACAGTTTATTCTGCAAACTTCCTCCAGAATTACACAAAATCATCTTTGGTTTCGTTGGAGAAAGCGTCTCATTTTTCCTCAGAGATGAAGCCGGTCATGAAGGAACCTACCTCACGGTCCCTTCGAAATACCCGAAGGCTTTGAACTGCGAAAAAATGTATAAACTGTCGAATGATACCTCATTGAGGATTGTCGAGCTCAACGATGGAAGCAACACCAAAGAGCTGACTCTCGATCCAAAGATCAGAGAGAATCAATCATATATTCTCCGAAAATTCGCTAAATATGATAACGTTAAAATTTTAGGGCTTAACTCTTGCAACACGCACAAATTATATGCGAATCTAACTCCCTTCAATAAAGACAAGTTTAACGTCACAAGAAATTTGAAGTGGGAAGATAAGCTGAAATTTACCGCGCCGTTTGCAAAGATTGAGCTCATCGAAGAAAAAGGGAAAAAAGTTACTCGCTTCTTCCTTATTTGTAGTCAAAAAAATGCCTTTTTAGTAGGAAGGAATGAAACAGCCGATATTCCTGTGACCAATAGAAATTGCTCGAGAAAGCATTGCACTATATTCTTCGACCCGCAAACCAAAGGTTGGAAGATAGTTGATGGCAATGGCGACGAAGCTAGTCTTGGAGGCACATGGGAGAGTCTGAGATCGATTAATCAGATCAATAATAGGGAAAGATCTGAGGAAGTACCGATTGTTGAAGGCTCGCGATTTAAATTCGGAGAAGCAATCTATGATTTCACCTACAAAAAAGTCAAGAAGTGATCGAATCAACGAAACGACAGAAAATTAGCTCGTTGAATTCTTTTATTCCTTTCGAATTGGAAGAAGGAGAAGCAATCAGAGATTGTGATTTATAGGATTCTAATAACAAAGTTCTGATTTTAATGGTTAATGACGAATTTTTCAATTTGGTCTTTGAGGACATCAAAGATTGAACATTCGTTGAATTAGCTGCATACATACAATTTGCGTTTAAATATTACCCTTTTTTCTTGGGAATGGAGTACATTTCCAGTTATATATTAGTGGAAATTGGATACAATTTGACCTGATCAATTGAAAAATCTTGTCCTTATGCTATCGACTTACAACAAGCTTTGATTTTAATTTGAGGAGCGACTTTTTCACATAAATTTCCTGTCGATGTTTAAAGTAACAAAAGTGAAAGTTCGCCTTATTTACCTTACCAAAGAAAAGTTTGGAAATTACAAAGAAGTACATTGATGAATCGTAGTGAGAGCATGACAAAGTTGAACTACAGTAACTAGCCTGCAAAAATTGTATTTGTGAGACCGTTCTCACAAAAAGTTGCTATGGGAGACTCGAGAGCTTTTCATATGACCGATCAAAAGAAAAAGAAGATTGGTTTCCTCTAAATATATCAGTCACACACCCAGCTATGCCTCTTCCTAGTTAAATAAAAGAATTTTAAGGGACTCATCTTGAGATAGTCCAAGAATGATAGATCAAGCAACCTGAATTACAAACAACTCTTTCAGATATCAAAACGAACACAAAAATCAAGCTTCTACTACTTCTATAATGCAATAAATACTCAGCAGCATCCAGACTTATTTTCAGATTTACCAGGCTCCATCAGGGAATGTCTCTTAGGATCTTGCTGTTTCGACCCGCTTTCCGTTGGAGTCTCTGTCTCTGCCATATTTTCACATATCTTAACAAACAATTCTTCAATTCCTTTATTTTCCTTCGCGCTCGTTAGCTTAAGTATCCCGCCAATCGATTTCGTATATTCTTTAGCTGTCTCCGTTTCCACTTGCTCTCTATGTATCAGATCAATTTTATTCCCAACACACACAGTCAGCACGTTCTTAGGTCCTCTCTCAGTCAGCTCTCGATGCCATTCTTTCAGCGCAGTGAATGATTCAGCATTAGTGATATCATAAACAAGCAATGCCACATGCGTGTCTCGGTAGTACATATGAGCAAGTGGAGCATATTTCTCTTGGCCTGCGGTGTCCCATATCTGAAATCTGAAGACTTTGCCTTTATGAGTAAACATTTTATCCATGAATGCTGCTCCAAGAGTTGACTGTTCAGCTTCATCGAACTCATTTGATACAAATCGTTTGAGGATGCTGGATTTGCCGACTCCGGAACTTCCCAAAATACAAACTTTCACTACTTGAGGTTTCACGGTGCTTTGCATCTGGCTATGCGCGATGTTCTTGTTTTACCAACTTATTTTACTTCACTATCACTTAGTAATTTATTGTAATACCGTATTTTTAGTGACTGTTGAATTGAGTTTGAGACTGGGATTATTTCGAGTTCAACTAGCTGCTTACTGAAAATTGATTTTAAGTTATCTTCCACATAGTCCATATTTTGCTGACTGTCCCCTAAAAGACTATAATAAAGCTAGGATAATAGTGAGTTAGCGCTTATACGAACTAGGGGCTTGCTAAGGAGAGAGTATATTGAATGGGAGACTGTATTCATAGTGTGTTGATTAAGTTTATTTGCTGATGACAAGGGAAAACTCGCAGTGTTGTCCTCGTTGCGAAACATGGACAGTACATTCTATTCATTAAAATTGAAATGAAGAAAGAACTCAGCTTCAATGGAAAGACGTGCCTTAAAAAAAGTTGGCGTAAAAGAGTATTGTGCAAATTAAATCGAATAAGCCCAATATCCCTGGATTATTCCATCTGAGAGTATAGAATTCTAAATTTTGCTTCTAATTATCTTCGGAAGAAAGTGTTGAAAAGTATGAGCTACTCTTCGAATGTTGCTCTCCTCCTCAAATTATGACGCGAAGCCCCTTCACAAGGCACTTCGGGTTATCTGTATGCATAATGGCGGTTTTTGGATAGCTTGGTTTTTCTAAGGATAAGCAACCTGAATTCTCGAGCTAGCTAAACTCAGTAGGTAATAAATTCCGTTAGCAGACTCACCAAATCCTCATTAAATGCTTAAGTTTCGCTTCATAAGTTTTTGATCTTTAAGAATTGAAGTTGCTAAATGAAGTTTTTTTAATTACTCTGATTAATAACGGAAAAACATGGAAAATGCCTTTTCGGGATTCTTCGGAAAAACAACTATACATGCATTAGATCCACAAAACACGTCTCCTTTAACACCATTTTGATTGAAAGAATTCGGGCTTCAGTACAATAAGGCTGAGTTTCATTCTCATGACTTTGATCAGAGAGTACGTGATTCATTAAGAATAATCGAACTGGCAGAAAATTCGATTAAACAATACCTACTCATGTGTCAAAAAGAATTTTGATAGCTTGATAAGCAACTCTGAAAGACCTTCTAAGTTACCCGCTCAAGGCTATGGTCCCATTAGAGTATCGCTATACCACTGTGGGCATGAAAAAAACGAACATTCGCCGTAAAAGCATCGAGTTCTACAAAACGCTAAATAGAGAGTTTTATTTCACTGGAGTTGATTGAAATTCTTTATCTTCTGAATCTTGAGTAATTTTATTAACGAATTTTTACTAATGCCAGCGAACCAAGAGGCCTATAAAACGAAGGATATCGAACTTCCACTTCTAACCGTCCCAAAAGCCCGTCCTTCTCAATCTAATGTGGACTTCCTCCTTGAAAAATTGAGCAGTGCAAAGCACAGTTTGTCAATACCTTCTGTGAAAAGCAGAAAAGGTATTTATTACCAATTGTTCGCTTGCCTTTGCGGAGTAGCAATGGGAGCTGTGAGGAAAATAGTCCCTGATGTCCCTGTGACCCAAATGCTATTCGTCAGAACGCCATTTGTCCTTCTCTTGATTATTCTTTACTTCTGGAAGACACAGCAGCTATCAGAAATCAAAAAAGGAATGAATCGCAAGATGTTTTTAATGGGCTCCTTATCTACTATCTCAGCAACGTTCTTCTTTACTGCCGTTGTTTCACTTCCCCTGAGCGACATTATGACTATCATTTCTACAGGAGCAATCATGAACGGCATCCTCGCCTCGATATTCTTAGATGAACCATATTTGATGGTTGAAAAAATTGTCGGAGGTATCAGCTTCCTTGGCGTGATATTTATCGTTCGACCACCTTTCCTCTTCGGAGAGGCCTCAATCCCTAAAGAAGAGACCGAAACTCCTCTCCCGAGAACAGTTGCAGCGTTCTTTGCGTTCATGGCGGCAGCATCGAATTCAGGGTCGATGACCGCAATGCGATCAATGAAGTCCGAGCATCACCGCTTTATGATCCCATTTATGATCAATTTTGTGATGCTCATAGTGTATTCGATATATTTCACCTTTTTCAGTGAGTACACGCCGTTAACATTCGGAGACTACTTCGCCATCATGATCTTTGCGTTTTTGAACCTCTCTGCGATTTACTATACAGCAATGGCTTTGGAAACCGAGTCGTCAAGCACAGTCGGTATTGTAACTCATTCTCAGCTGATCTATTCGATTCTCATCGATCTTCTCGCCTTCGGATCGTTCCCTTCTCTTCTCACGTTGCTTGGAGCAGGGTTAGTCGTTGGAAGTTGTTTATATCTCCTTTTCGTTAAAAAGTAAGTGAGTGTCGACAATGCTAATGCAAGTGGATTATGTGATTTCTTCTTAAGATCATTTAAAAAGTTTTTTATCTGTTTTTTTCTTGTTTCGAAATCGTTGTATATGGCTTGTAAGGGTTTTCTCTTATCGGGTAGGTTTGCGTGACTGTATGAAATTTGAACACCAGGGTGCATAGTCAAAATAAAAGTTTAATTCTTAGTATATCAATCCAATAACTGGATTTCTCCAATATAAATTCAGAAGCACAGAACAAATCCATGAGCAATTTAGCCATGCCCACTAAGAGAATTACGAGGAAACTCAACTCCCTTATTGAAGAGCCTAAGACTAGAACGGCTTTAGCCGCGGTTGGTGCCTGTGTGGCTGCTGGGTGGTTGATCAAATCCGGAAAATTCATTCTTGAAAATATATTTAGAAGTCCATTGAACCTAGCAGAAAGATACGGTGCTGGCACTTGGGCCGTGATAACCGGAGCTTCTGATGGCATCGGAAAAGCTTTTGCAATTCAACTCGCTGCCAGAGGTTTCAATCTTGCTTTGATTGCCAGGAACCGATCTAAGATGGAAGTAGTCGCTCGCCAGCTCACCGAACTGAACGCTAATATCCAGATTCGAATCGTCGTCGCTGACTTCGAGGACTCTTTTCAACCAAATTTCTATGAGAAGATCTACAGCCAGCTCGAGGACCTCGACATGTCGATCCTCATCAATAATGTGGGTGAAGGACAGCGCAACCTCTTCCCACTTGCTCAAAACCGATCATTATTCAACCTAGTTTCTGTAAACTGTGTCTCGCAAGTCATGATGACGAACTTCCTGTTGAAAAGATTGCACGACAGTAAAAAACGGGCTGCAATAATAAACATCTCTTCATCGTTTACTGAGACTCCGATACCCTTCTTGCAGTCTTTTACCGCAACAAAGGCTTATAACCTTGAATTTGGGCGTGAGCTTGCAGAACAATATAGAGACCAACTCGATGTGTTGAATCTGAAGCCAGGGTTGATTGCTACGGAAAAGAGCCAACTTCAACACGGCTTGTTGATACCGTCTGTAAGAGCCTATGTGGAGTCGGCTTTGAATTCGCTGGGGAGAAAAACGGAAGCGCATGGACATTGGAAGTCGAAGTTATTTACAAAAGTTCTTAGGAATGTGCCGAGCTCTTGGATGATCTCAGAGAAAGAGTTTGTGGAAAGAAATAATGCTTGACTTTTTTTCATTTCGTACTTAGCGTGATTATGGCATGTGTAAGAAAAAGATAGTTAAGGAATCTCTGCAAGAACTTAGTATTTCTGCCTAACAAAAATAGAAACATCATGATGATGAAGATAAAATTAACTTGTAGCTCTTGTTTGGAATAGCAAGTAGAGTTAAGTGGAGCGGTTAACCAAAGAAGAAAAATAGAAAATAATCATTTTTGAGTAAAGCTATCTTGAAAAAAGGTTCTTATCTATATGCAAATGTGTTATCGTAATTCTAGTTTTTTGAACCTTCTTGCTCCTTCCTTGCTTCGAAATTCTGTTTAAATCAACCAATATTCATTCGGAATAATGGTCTACCTTTTTTTTTCCCTTCTGAGAAAGAAAGTGAGATGAAACGCGATCTCGTTTTCTGGAATGAAATTGAATGTGTATTTATCGTCTTTAAACATGATGAAATTGACATCTGCTCTGAGATTTCAGAAGTAAATTATCCTTTCGAAACTGCTTTGAATATCGACTAATTTCATCAATCCCTCTGTGGTCTATTTAATCTATGAACGCATGATGGATACATGTCGTCGAATAAATTAGCTATTAATTTTAATTTGGGCTTGCTTTTGATGAAAGCTCGTTTACATATTTCCTTGGAAAATCAAGCTTCCTCCGCCAAGAATCTCCCGACAAAACAACGAGCAAACACTCCTAACCCTCCTCGCACGAACACGAACAACATCTATGATCTGAAAATGACGCCGGATAAAGTCATCGAAAATAGAAAATCAAGCAACCCTAGTGTAAGTAACGTTGAGGTTCAAGGGAAAGCCTTTTATTCGAAATATGATGATGAAGGGAAGACTGAAGATGCTGCTATTCACGTGAGCAAATCACTGATAGCCAATACCAATTCTATTTCGAATATAGCCTTTGGGTCGAAGGGAGACTTGGCGCATTTAGAAATAAACGACAGCTTTCGCTCAAATCCGGTCAATACAAACAGAAGGACTAACCGCACACGAACAGGACTTCTTGTCACGACTAAAGAAATTTACCAGCCTACACTCCGCATTAATATCATCGCTGCGAAAGGAAAGCTCACCCCTGAAAACCAAGCCTCAGCGCGCTCGCAATTGAATGGAAAAGCACAAAATACTCCCAAAAGGAGCTCTTCTTATAATATTATAAGCAAAAACGAATTAGATCGGAGTTTGGTTAGCAGCCTCAATCACCCCAATCAGCCATCTCCTGCCATAGCACAGTTCGGCCTCGCTGCATGGCTACAAAAGCCGAAATACTCAGAAATGATTAAGAGTCCTACCAAAAATCCAGATCCAGTTGCTACAGAGCAAATTAAGAATATGATAGGAAACATGCCTCTGAATAGCATTCAAAATGAAAAACGAGAATTGCGGAAAAAAATGGATGAGTTTGAAAAACAAGCTCGAGAATATATGCAAAACGCACAAGCGAGACTTAACCTTCTTGAGAAAGCAAGCTCTCTTTATCAACAGGGGAATATTTCTGTAAAGGAATGTGGTTCAAATTCTGAGGAAAATAGCTCATTAAAAATGCAGTCCGAAAAAACAGCTGAGCTTGCAAATGAGAGGGCGAGAGAGGAGCCAAAAGCCAGACAAAGTTTATATGAAAAGATAATGAGAACTGTACTATAGATGCCAAAATCTATTCACACAAAGAAGGAAGACATGGATTCTCATCGTTTTATGAAATTCATGAGAGATCTTCTCAGCAATATGAAAAAAAAAAGTTAAAAGAATACAGTTTTGAAAATAATAAAAAGAAACTTTTTTTTTCATTCTTTCTTTAATTGACCAATGAATCTTTTATTGCTAAACAAATTTTTGACACCTTAATCACAGGCATTCATAAAAACGAAGCATATCACAAAATTGTACTTTGCGTCTTGAAATTTCATCTCTAAATACTTCGAAAATTCCTTTGGATTTTTTTTTTTTCTTCTTCTTGCGATCTGCCAATTATATATATTTCGCCCTATCTGCAGTGAAAAAATATGCCAATGCTGAAGCAAGGCAGCCATAACGCATGAATTTTATCTTTCTAAGAATTTTTCTTGGTATTAATCGTAAAAAATCTGGCTCAAGTTTTGATTTGCTATGCTTGTGAAGTTTTAATATACTGTAGAATCAGTCTACCACAGGCATATATGAAAAATTTTTACTTTTTCGTTGTCATCCTTGCGGTCCTTGGACCTCAAGTCCTTGGTCATAAGTGCGTTCATGACGAAATAAAGCACGTTCCAGCCAAACTTTACATCCAACCGGACCTTTCAGAGCTCGAAATGTTTGATAGTGACTCAAGCCCACGATCATACCAACCAATCCGCATTCTCGCAGATTATTCAGGTACATAAGCCGGGCCATTAGATCTCCTAGACTAAATTCTTTCAGGAATCTCCGAAGCTAACACAGCAGTTGGAGCATTTATCACAAAGAAATTGGTTCCTGCTGCCATTGAGTTCTTTGGTCAGCTCTTATCCGTTATCCCAGAGCAGAGAAGCATAATCCTGAACCAAACAAAATGCTTCGACGCAACAATTCCGCCACAGATGAAGAATACGAAGCTTGAAGCCGACTTGATCCTATTTGTCATCACGAACCCAGAACAAAGCAGCTCCACTTTAGCTTCAGCGACGGCATGCTATCTTCATCCTGAGACTGGCAGGTATGTAAGCGTATTTAATCTGCCTTTAAAATTCGCAAAATAGGCCATTAGTTGGCAGAATCAATCTCAATCCCTCTGCTTTAAGCCTAGAGCCATCAGAGTGGAAGTACCAATTCATGACAATCGTTCATGAGATGATTCACGTCCTAGGATTCAGTCATCTGTTATATAAACAGTTTGTCGATCCTGATACAAGAACTCCTCTTAACATCAATCAAACAGTAGTGTAACTAACAGTGGTGGTGCCTGTTAATCTGAAAAACTTGAATAGTGAAGTAGATTGGCGAGGTGCAGCTGGTAAAGCCATTTCCACGCCTAGAGTTGCTGAAACTGCGAGAAGATACTACAATTGCTCTAACATTACCGGCGTTGAACTAGAAAACGAAGGAGGACCGGAAAGCAAAGGTTCTCATTGGGAAAGAAGAGTCCTTGGAAATGAAGTAATATATGATGGAGTTATTTAGACTTCTAATGTAATATTTCTTCAGCTCATGACTTCCAGCATTAACAAGGACCCAAGACTCACTTTCTTCACGCTCGCACTCCTTGAAGACTCTGGTTGGTACAAAGCTAACTACGATCGCTCAGATTCATTGACTTTTGGGCGAAATGAGGGATGCGCATTCATATTCCAAACCTGCATTGACAAAGAGACGAAGAAAGCGAGATTCCCCGAGTTTTGCTCAGGCCGAAACGAGAACCTCTGCACCTTGGACCAATCTTTCTGCGGATTATGTATCTTCGATGAAAGACGCTCGCTTCCTCGAGAGTTCAAATACTTTGATGACAACTCTGCAGGTTTCGACCCATATGCTGATGGATGCCCAACTGCTTTCCCTTACCCCAATGCGGATTGTACTGATCCTAACAGCCAAGCTGCTGGACAACCTGGTCCGGGCAGTCATTGCTTTACCTGGACTTCTAATGTCACGAAGAAGCAGTTCCCTGCATGCTTTAAATACGAAGTACGAATTTACACTTAATGATCAAACTTTGCTCACCAAAATCATAACCTTTAGTGTGAGTATCCAAGCGAAGGTGAGCCAATTCTTTACATCCTCAACAACAATCAGAAAGTCGTTTGTCCTCACGAAGGAGCTGAGATCGTTCAAAATGTCACAAGTATAGCATAATAATCGAAGCTCAGTTTTCTAAATCGATGGTTTTTTGATTAGATATCACAGGCTTTTTGAGATGCCCGACTAAAAAGTACATTTGCGATAAAAACTTCAAGGTCATCAACCCTAACGCGGGTAATACGAAGTTTACTTAGAATTCAAAGAGCTCTAATTTTTTTTTCAAAAATTAGCTGAAACTGTCAACACTACGAGACCAGTGAACTTTTTCCCAATGGCAGACTTTTTGGACCATTTCAGAGAAGCGTTCACTTTCGCAGAGAGGATGACCCAGGGCATTGCTTTAATGATAGTGATTGGGCTCGGAATTTTGGCCTTCTAATTTTGAGATTTACTCCCTTGAAATTCAATATGACAGACTGCAACATAAAACTACAATAATTGTGATGATAGTAATGCAAATATGAAGTTGTTCGTTATTGAAGCTTGGCATTAAAAAATTCTGTAAAAAATAATTCTGAAGAGAACCTTGTATTTTGACTTGAGCCAGTATTTGCTTCGATAAATTCGATTGTGAGTTAAAGAAAGGTTCCAGGCTAGTTACTCCAATTTTCGAACTATGTAGTGTCATTTCTCGATAACATTGGTTGGGAGCAAATAAATACATGGCGTGAGTGTTTTTTCTCATAAGGAAGAGGATGCTAAAAAATTAGTTTAGTCTACTTTACAATTAAAGTATATTATAGTAGTTGGTAGTTGAATACCATAATTTTTCATTGATATAAGAATATTATGAAAAGCGTTATTTTACTGCAGTATTGTAGATTAATAGACAGCTATATAAAATACTATCTGTTGCCTTAGGAAAATTGTAGATGGATGCATGGGAGCTATTATTATTTCTCGTTTCAAATTATTGATTCATACAGCTGCTATTTCTAGATTGAGAATACATTAACCATAAATCTCAGATGTTACTTTCATACTGAGCTTGTTCATTGCTTATAATACCAATACAATTAGTTGTTTACTGACGAATTGGATTGATGATTTTCATTTTTCATTTGACTCATACCTGTCGCACCCAGAGGGAATTGGATTCTTATTTCTAACAATCAATTTGTCTTTACCATAAACTTGCCATGAAGGGTCTACACGATACATTTAATTTTCAAAAAATTTCAATACTTCGATAAGTCCTTGCATCAATTTCCAAAAGATATTTTGAAATTATTAAATAATCAATTAAACTTCAAATTAATTCTTCAAGAGGAAAATAGCAGAGTGCAATAAAATTTACCATCCTTAACTTTAATTCCATTTTGAGACTCATATTCAATGAACTCCATCATTTTGCTGCTCGAGATATATGAAAAAAAATTCCTTCGAGACTTGGAATGTGAATCAGGAGCCCATAAATATCACGATATCATGACTTCATGCAGAATAGATTTAAAACGATAAATAAACCAGAATTCAGCAATAAACTTAAAAGTTCGAATCAGAAAACCATGAATTGGCTAAAGAACATCACCAATAAGGTCCACTTACCTCATCTCTCGGCTGATTTAATATTTTTTCATATTAGTCATCGGACATCTTTCAAGCTTATAAGGAAGGCATGAAAGAATTCGTTGGCGCTCTCAAAGAAGATATCGAGACCGTGAAGAGTACTATCCCTGCATTTTTTCTGATAAGCTCACCTTTCAAACAGTCACGAGGCAACAAGATGAAGCAGACCCCGAAGAAGAGAAAACTGAAGATCAGCAGACAGCTAACGAGCCCACAGAAACAAGTACCTCCTCTTTCCTTTCAAATATTAAATAAAAACAGCTCCTATTAGCTCCATTGAACTTCTTTTGAAGCAACTAAATCGATTTTTCAAAGAAGAGCAATTAAAGTACCTTCATCTCCACTAATGAAACGTGATATGTCATATATCTACAGGGATTTGAATGTTAACGAGATTGCGGAAAGTGTGAAGAGCAACATGAATGATATTCTTAAGAAAGACCCGCTTGGAAAGGTCTTGGCTCAGAGAACCGATTTCACAAACTTCCCAAACTTTTTCGAAAAATTCAAAGGCGATGCGGAACTGCCAGAGGCAATATTGACGTTTGTGCCTACCTTACCACAGACTTATCTTGAGCAAAATCCACAGATTCAACAAAAAGATACAACAAAGCGGCTGTTATTGAGATTTTTCTACGTGTTGGTGTATGAGATCGATTTTAAGATAAGAATCAAAGAAAAACGTAAGCGGGAGTTAGCGAACTCGAAGGAGCTGAAGTTTACTGAGGAGAGCCCAAAGACGGAAAGTAAGAAAAAAGAAGAAGTGGATGACGATTGGCAGATTGAAGAGAAGATTGTCGGAGAGGCGAAATGATCGTTTTTATGGTTTTTGTATCGGAAAAATTTTTTTCTACTTGGATTAGAGAAAGAGTTGTAATAGGATATTGAAATCGTAATTCCAGCATTAATGCAACATTTATGTAACATGTTGATTGAGTTGAAGGGTGAATAATTCTCACTAAAACAGCTACAATTCGATATAACCTAGAGAACTCGAGTTGCAATAATTTTTTTTGTGAAATATCTTTTGGCTATTACGGACCTTCTCCTTTCTTCTGAACGTCGAAGCTCTGTACTCTCAAAGCTAAATAAAAAAGATATATCTCCATATTAACTGATCCTGTCTTATTATTTCTCAATGAAATTTCCTTTCTCATGTTTTTAAAACGATCTTGGCACGTTTTCTCTTTACGAGCCTGCTGGTAGAGCAACTGAAGATAATTTATCGAATTCCTTATTGATATTTTAGTCTAAAACAAGATTTAGTCTCCGCAAAGTCAAATTAGTTAGTCAGCAAGGATTCATATGGGATACAATTTATACCTATAGGTTATGCTCGCTCTAACAGTCTAGCATTGAAGCAAAGCAAGATAAGTTTGATAGCTTGTGTTATCTACAGCTGAATGTGACAACCTACTTATAAATGATGTAACCTCTTTTCAAATTCAACTCTAAGGATTCAGCATCTATCTCTCAAGAACCCACCCGTTAATGATAGCTCTACTAAACCGCCTTATCTCAGAGAGTCCAAACTAATCACCCACACTGATCAGCTTTTCCATCGAGTAGAGACGCGAAAATGTACTTTTATAAATTCATGCGTTAATTATTGGAAAAATAATAAAATTAATTCAGCGCGAAATTATCGCTCCTCCCATCCTAAAAAAGATTGTTTCAAATTAACTATCACACTTTTATAATTTTACCAACGACTTTACATTAAAACCAAATGGGCAACCAGTCTTCCCAAGAAAACTTCAAAGGAAAAAGGTTCCTGCATTCCATCGAATTCATGGAAAACAAGCTTATGATCTTCCTTTGTGACTCTGCCTCTATCTACACATTCGAACTGTTTTTAAACAACAAAAAATTCCGTTTTTTCTCCCAAGAATCAATCTCCTTGCAAGACGGCTCCATCTACTTCATCGGAGGTCGAAAATGCCACAGAGACCAGTTCGAAACCGGTCCTACTGCAAACTCCTCCTTGAAACTCGTAACAACTGACGAAGTTTACCGCGTCAATCTCAACAAGCATAAGAGAATGCAAATCGAATTTTCCCGATCAAAACCTTGCAATTTCCTCCCTGAACCTCGTCATGACCATCTCCTCTTATACGCTGCTCCTTATATCTACGTAATTGGAGGTCAATTCGCTGACTTTACGCCAGCAAGGACATGCTTACGTTTCCATACGAAAACGAAGCAGTGGTCTTCAATTCGAGATTTTGATTTACCAGCATCGACGCTTGTAAACTTATCGGGATTATGCCTGAATGATACAAAACTTTACGTGTTTAATTCCAATGCAAAGCCACTGCCGGAGATTTTTCAATATGATATCGAGGCTAACATTTGGATGCAAATGGTCATTAATTTCAAAAATAAGGAAATGCGAATCCCGCCGAGCATTAATTCATTTGTTTATCAAATTGCACCGCATAAGCTGTTGATCTTAAGCGGCGAGCACCTTATCGAGCAGAAGAAGCAGGAAGGATATTCTTATGTTTTCAACATTCAAGACGAGAAGATCGAGGATTACCGCACTCAGCGGTCGATTGATGTAAAGATTAAGGGACAGCAAGGAACACGCGACTACCAGAAAGAAGATATGATCTATTTGAACTTCGGGCGCAAGACAGCTCATTTATTCGATAAACAAGTGCTATTATGTAGCAGAGTTGATGTCAGAGAGGCCGATATACTCTCTAATCGTGGAGACTCGCTGGATTTCGCGTGTTGCTCAAGGAAGAAACCATTGTATATTTTTTAGGAAGAATATCAGAGCTCGCTTCTCTGGAAATTTTTCGGTAAATATGCAACAAAACTCAATGAGTGCTTTTAAATAACCTATACCGCTTTCTTTTATATTTCATGATGTTCGCTGTATTAATCGTGGCTTGTGACAATGATGTCAGATTGAGGATTATGATGAGAAGATTTACATTAACTATACTATTGAATGAAAAACCCAAAAAAAATGATTTTTTCTATGGAGAAAATTCACGAGGAGTATGCCCTCTCCTACCCAAAAGAAATAACACGCTAATTAGATCTCGACTCTTTGTATTGGAGATATGAGACATGTCTCAGGTCTTGTATCTATAGATATTATAGATATGTGTTCAAAGGTCTTTTCGAAATCATTCTGATTCGAAATAAAAACAATTAACACATATTTCATTCAGGACTCAGTTCATAAAAATCTCTGAGCGAATGAACAGGATCTTTCAATTTGTCGGTCGAGTTTTTACCTCGGTGGCGAGAGGGAGACTACCTATTGCAAGAGTTTATATATATCAATTTGTCAATCGATGGAGAGATCAAAATGACAATCGGAAAAGAAGATTCAATTATCATACCACTGGGATGCTGAATTCATACATCAAATTTGCAGATTATATTGCTAACAAAGGATACAGTAGTAAAGGCCTGCAAGATATAAGTAATATCTTTAGAAGAGGATCATGCTCTAATGTAATTTAGATACTCGTGAAGTGCCGGCTGGATTAGCAGGAATTTCAGGTGAACATATTGCGGTAAGTGGGTTGGCTTCTATGATATGCTTATGTTTCTTAGCATGCTGGAGATTTTTCAAGAGAAGTCATCGAGAGCTCAGATTTCAATATAAACGATATTGAAACAATAGAAAGTATATCAATCGCCGATGATGATATCTAGCACCTCAGTGAACTCGGGCAGAGGCTAATCAAGCATAAATTATTGCTCAAACGATTTTAAAATAACAAAATGCCATTAGTGGTATGATTTTCTCAAATTTTTGGAAAAGAGAGCGGGTGAACTCTAAAGATGAACGACTCGTGATAATTTATATATGCAAGCTCTTTGCTCTATGTACAATTTTGTAAAGCGTGAACAACTGTAAATTGAACATAATCACAATAATTAAACAGACATTTCATATTTATATGCAAGAGTTAAGCTATAATGGTGTACGATTAAGTATTTATTGAGATTTCATTGAGTTTAGAAGAAGCTTGCATTTTATTCACAGAGTATCTTTTCCTTAGAAAATCTAAGGAGCAAGTTCACTCAAGCAACGAAACTTCCACTGAACACACATAAAAAACACATTTGTCAGTCTAACCTCGATTTGTCTCTCCTAAGAACCATAAACTCCTACAAAATGAGGTTAGTCAGTCACGTTGGCCTGACTAGAGAACTTAAATTACGATCCTTCTCAGGCCTATTATAATGAAAATTTCCATCTAAGTTATTTCGCCAGCATTTAAATTTTTCGTAATTTACATAGATAAATGGACAAGGGTGGCGATAAGAAAGCCAAGGGCAACAAGATCTTTGGTATTTTAAAATTCACATTCCACACTCTCTATAACACACCTTCAATACTCAAGTCGGAAACATACCTTACGAACTCAACGAAAACGACCTCGAGGGAATTTTCTCATGTGTAGGACCAATCGTGGGATCATTCAAGTATTTTGCCATTGAGCGCACCGTTTATATAGCTTTTTCTCAGTCTTCATAAAAAGAGCGACGAGAACAAACACAGTGGATACGGGTTTTGCAGATACATTGACCTGGAGACAGCGCAATCAGCCATTCGCAATTTGAATGGGTACGAAATTAAAGGTACAGCTCATAAAAAGCATCCAAATAAGCATTCGACATTATTACAGGAAGACAATTGAAGGTGTCATATGCGAACGAGAATCAGCCTGATGAGAAAGGCGCTTTTGAAGATTTTTCGGATCCAGTTCAATTCGAAAGCGATAACAAAAAGAATAGTTTAGTTGATATCGTCAAAACGCTGCCACTAAGACAGAAATACTTCATTTTATTGGAGCTTAAGGTTGGACGTTTACTCCCACGAACTTTTCCCTTATTGATTCTTTCCTTTAGCGATTTAAAGATACAAACCCCATACAGTTTGAATCTGTTATGGCTTCGAACCCTCACTTCGCAGAAATGATTCTCAATATGCAAAAAGATTTTGAAAAAGAGTACAGGAAATCAAAGGACGACTATATGGCGCCACATCCAGAGGAAAAATTCGGTCCGAAAAAACTGATTGCGAGTTTTCAAGAACCAGGATTTCATCAGTTCGGCGACCGTCCAAAATTCTATGATCAGAAGGTAGAAGGCATGGGAGGCCATCATCCACATTTTGGCGAGCCTGATTTCGTAAGTGTTTTTGGTTTTCTTACAAGTTAATTGGTTTGGTGATATCTAGATGAAAGGGCATAAAGATCCTTATATGGCTCGAGAGCAAATGCCTCAGAACAGATTGGTTGAAGGAGGCGATGGTAGCTTTGGAATGGGCAATTTTCCAAGAGGTGCTGGAAACTTTCCGCCTAGAGGAGGGGAAATGGAGCCTGAATTCAGGCCGATTGCTGGGCAAAGAAATTTCGATGGATATCGAGGTAATTTTCCAGCTGATATGAAGAATGTGGGCCCTGGGCCTGGTCCTGGTCCTGGTCCTGGTCCTCTTCCAATGAGAGAGATACAAGGTAGGAATTTGGTGTTTGGACTTTGAATTCAATTGATAAATAATAGGTATCGGCGGTGGTGCAGGGGGTAACTTCGGGCCAAAAGGTCAGGTGGGCTATCAGCAAGTGGGCAGAAAGCCTGGAGGTCCAGGTTCACCTAGGAAGATGCCAAACCAGATGATGATGGGAAAAGGACCTAATAAAATGCCTGGTGGTGCGAATATGTTTATGAAGAATCCATTGGAAGGGAATTTGGGTGGAGCTGAAATGCAATACGGGAACAGAATGCAAAAGCCGAAGAAAGGAGATGAGGGTTATTACTCCAACCCGTCTAACCCAGACGGCTTTTAAAGAGTGTAACAACTCAAAAGCTGGCTGTGAGGCCACGACACTGACAGATTTCTCAAGTTTTTGTTCATTGTGTGTGATTGATTTTCGTTGATCTTGTATTACTTTTCTAATGTTTGTTTATCAATGAATCTATCTCAACACTCGAAGTAAAATTAGTTTGTAAGAGTTACAAGTATACCATCATAATAACATCTACAAAGAGCTGAAACAATATAGAAAACCTAAGAAAAAGATAGAAATAGGAACATTAATTTATTTTTGGTTGGAATTTATGAATCCGATGCCGAAATTGTCAATATTGCTAGTTGGGGGGTCTGGTATTTGCAAGTTGATAATTGTTGACACGATGATAAATTTCGAGAGCCAATTGCATCAATATATAAAATTTAATGGGTCTTTTCATCTTCTCATACCTCATCTTTAGCAACAAGGCAGGCCCTGTGTCTCAATATCAAATTTTCTGAACTGTTTTTCAGACTTTCCAGCATTGAAAGTTTTAGATTAAGTTCTAGTATCAATTTCTATATGCGTTAAGGCATTTATCATTAAATAGAGCGCGATTCTCTTGCTAAACCGCTTCCCGCATTGTAATAGTTTCTATTTACGAACCAAAACCATGGAGGCAATAGGGATAACGTCTAAAAGGCTATTTATTTTTCAGAGCCAAGACATTATTACGCTAATTTAGGATAAGAATGATCAATTAATATTTTATTTATCTATTAAAATCCAGTTCTGTCACCTCAGGTGGAGGATTCCAGATAGCTCCTGTGGTAGAAATGTTAATAATACCCTCTAAAGAAATCCGCTATATTTTATGTTTTTTATATTCCTGCTAAGATAAAAACGCAATTGGGTTTACCTCAATGATAAACCCTTGGAGAAGATAATCAGATAAGAATTATAATATTTTATATAGGAAACCTAAGTCACATTATTTTTAACAATTGTCGCGTTTCTCAAATGGGCCCATTTACTGGTTTTCAATAATCTCATTGATTTCTTTTATTGTTTCCATGTAAAGATTACGGACGTTCGTGAGCCTAGATATTAGCATACGCAATCTTAGCTCTTTTTGACTCAGAAGAGGATGATTTTCAGGTTGTCCTCCGATCATCTGTACTTCGGAAAAGCCTTGTCTTTCGATTTCTTGATCAAAGTTGCCGGATTTACACACTTCTTGTTCAGCAGGCATATCATTATTGTTGGTATTAAAACTTCCAATACCCTCCAAGAGGTCATAATCATTCTTGTTTGGTAAGCTAAAATCAATGAACGAAACCTCTCCCTTTTGATTTACCGAGGATCGATTGACCGCTGTTTCTAATGGACACGACTGAAACGTGGCGACAGACTCGCTGGGCACGCGAATTATGTTTGAGCTAATATTTTTTGATATAAAGACTTGATCTGGGTAAATAACGCTTGGAAGATCATTCGGAAGAATTAAATTTTGAAAATTCGAAGGTTTGTCTACATCGTGTAAATCCTTCGTTTCTTGATTAGAACTGGCTGTGCTCGGAGCTACTGACTCGCGAGAACCGCCCGAAATTTCTTGTTGTGGTTTCTCTTGTCTTTTAATTCCGGCAGTCTGGATTTTTTCTGAAAGGTGTTCTTTGAACTTGCTATAGAATCGATTCTTGACCATGATTTCCGTCCTTCCTGGAAGATACTTGGCAATCTCACACCATCTTCTTCCATGACTTCTGAAGAGAAGCAGCAGCTGCTGATCCTCATAATCAGTCCATTTACTATTTACAATCGAAGGGTGAAGTTTGTTGAGGTAGCGGTCTCGAATTTGCTTTCCTGTGCGACTTCTTCCCATATTATGAGAAATCAGGGCCCAATTAAGTCCATGGATCTTGACTTGTTCAATGAGGTACTGATCCTCCTGAAGGGACCAAGTCTTCCGGGAGCGAATGTGTCTCATTCCATTATCCTCGCCGGATTTCTTTTTCATAATTTTTTTAGATAATTGATTGAGTTCTGACGAGTTATTTAGTTTAGCGTCGCCTCGAGGTAATTCTTCTGAAAACTTCCCTGTTAAATCTTCGCCATCAGCGGTCACTCTTGATTGAAGCGATTTTAGTTTGTTATCAATATTATTGATGTCACGAAAGGGGTTAGCGGTAAAATTTCCATGTTCAAACTCGATGAGGCTTCCCTTGCTGGAGTTAGTGTAAGATGTGAGCATTTTTTTTTACAGATGCTCAAATTATTTGTTAGATAGTTTGTTCAATTAATAATTATCTATTCAGAGACCCTGTAAAGATATCTCAATCAAAAAGTTCTATGACGCGTATTCTTCTTTGATTGAGATAATTGGCTGGATAGAATTAGCGATTTCTTGATTCGCGATAGATGATTCAATGGTTAAGAGTTTTTTCGAAGGATTCTCTGGACTCAATTTTAGATAGCTGTTTTGATGTATTTCGAATTTCAGTTTGAATGGAAGAGGAATACAAAATTAAATCGATCTTTTAATTCGGTGCGTTTAGAAGGATTGAATTAGAAATAATTTTTTAATAAATCTGAAGTAGCTGCTTCTAAATTTGATTCGAGAAAATCTTATAAAGCTTATAAAACGCATTTTCAGGAGTGGAAGGTGACTCCTTTAAAACCATCAACCTACCTTCAATTACTTCATATCAGGACAGTCAAGTTCAACTAGGGAAAAATACTAAGTTAGAAATTCCATATGTACTGTTTTCAATTAAATATTGAGAATTTCTTTTAGAGAAAATCAATCCAATCGACCGACGAAGAGATGAAGAACGTACGATGACACTGATATCTTTGCTTTAGACCAGGTAAATATCATGGAAGCCTCGTTTTTCAATGATAGAAATCTCAACTACCTTAGAATTATTTTGATAGAAATCAACTTATTAGGTTAGGCGACTCGAGACGTTTGGTAATTAATTTCCATATGCACCCAGAAAATAATACATATTTAATTAATCATTGAAATATTATCTCGGTTTATTTATGTATTCTTTTTGTAGCCTCAGCTTTAGTAAACACTGTAGAGCAACCTTACAGCTTCCATTTCACCCAGTATTGAGTCAATCTTCTTTGACATAGTTAACGATCTCTCAACTCGTCAGTTATGTTATTTTTCCATATTGTATATAGTAATGAAAATGAGGTAGCCGCAGCCGAGAATCTTTTGCAGATCCAACAAAGTGGTTCGAAAAGTTGTTTTACTTCATGTGATACACTTGATACGAACTCATGATCTCGGAACGCCAGAAGCGAAGTCTCTTTCTGAGTTTACGGCTGCAAATTAAATTTTTTGATTCCCGCTTCCAAACACCTTTCTAGATCTTGGCAAATTTTTTTTTATCGCAACCACTCGTTGCGTCGTAATACAGAGATGAAGTTTATTTCTGCTATCGAGATAATACATTCAAAATTACACTAAACTACGAGAGATGCATTGAGGTAGTAGAATTGATATATTTTGTTTGCTATCTTGAAAGCCGTTTATAAGTCTGGATTAGCATTGAGTGGAAATAAATATCACTGAGGTAAAACTCATATCACTGATTAAAATAGGAATCACCCTTAGATGATCTGCTCTTCTTCAATTGCTGCCACTAATCAATCTCTAATGATAGCTTTCAAATATTAGGTTGAACTGCGGAAAATAACTCAATTTCAATGAAGTAATATGGACAGTTTTACAAGTTGCTCTTAAGCTACTACACAACATTGATATTTAAAATTGTCTAAACTCAAGCTAAGTAAACAAAAGTATTATCGGAATTTTATCAATATTCAATTCCTAGCGACTGCTAAAGGTCACCAGTGCTATTGAGAAGCAGGCAAAAAGAATGTAAACAATTTTAAGTCTTTGAGACAGGAGCGATTAATTCGAGATTTCAAACAATTCTTGATGTAATATCTTAATTCTATTCACGCTCCGTGAAAAGATCATGACTTTTTAAATACGATTGCAAGTTTTATACTTTGCTGCGTGTTCACAACAGTGATCTCTGCTGTAGCGACAATTTTGTTGAATTGGCTTATTCAAATGTCCCTAAAACTCATGACCACAAAACTTACTTTACCCTTTCAAAACTTGGCTGCTCAAAGAAGTTTTCGCTATCTATGCTTGGATTTATCAACGAGAAACAAGGAATTTGCATCCTGATTTCACATTTTTGTTTACGAGTTCCATTATCCATTGGTTCATCCACAATTCCTGAATTTCCCATATGAGTTCTATCCTGCACTCAAACTGAATAGTCTCGTGTTTTAATTTAATCAAAATGCTCTGTCACTATAGAAACTCAATAGATGAGGCAAGGATAAGTCTGCACTTTCAAATCCTCGTAGATTCGGGTTTTTCAACTTAATTAGCGATTAGATAACCTGACAAACAGGTTGGAGGCAGGCAACCACAAGTTTCAAGGATGACAAATCTCTCATGCACTGTTATTTTCCTGGATGGGTCAGTAAGCGAGCTTTGGAAACTATTTATTGATTATAGATGTGTGAATTGCTCTTGGACATCGTCAAATGATCGGCCAAGTCCCTCGGGAAGTCTCGGAGTTTAGGAATGCAAAATAGATACTCTGACGATCCCTCAACATATTCAGATCTTTGTTTATTACATGGCATTACATGGCATTTCGTTTTCGGGAAGTCTCCAATAAAATTAATTTGCCAATTTTCGTTCAAAATCCCAAAAAATTGACAGATCTTCTTTACTGGCACATGGAAACTAGTTTCTCAAACTATTTCACAGAAAAAGACCTAATACCCAAGAAACGAAATAGGGAGCTTACTGCGAAGATACTTTATTCTGCTATTTCATTATTATGATATTAAAAAGAAAAAAAGATTTCGATTATTTCCATATAACTTATGTATTTCATTGAAAAAAGAGCTTCGCTACAAATAAACCATAGCACTTACAATATATAATGCTGTCGTCAAATGAGTTACGTACAAGAAAAAGACGGATCTCTTTTAACCGCCGATAATTAATAAACGTTTGATATGTATTTACTTATTTGCCCTGGATTGTCTCTCCTATTGCTTTCTTCGTTTCCAAATAGTTATTTTTCCACCGTGTAAAGGCTCTGCACTTTGGTTGAATTTCTCTCTCTCTGAATACATGGAGTATTTCTCCCGCATGTTTCAATTCAATTTCCGAGCCAGGTATTTCCTACAAAATCTTGTTTTTCTGTTTCTGTCTTGAAGTTTATCATCCAGATAGCTTCTTCTCCTCCAGAGAGAGGAGGCTCATTTGAGGTTCGAAATTTATTTTCTTCATCTTCAAATAAATCATACTTATTCCTGTTTGGCAAGCTAAAATCGATGAATGAGGGTTCTTCATCCATTTGATCCGCCGCTTGTGATCGAGTAGTCGCAGTTTCCAACGGGATCGGCTGATTAACAATGGTAATCGGTTTGACTTCGTTATATGAGACTTGATCTATGCCATTAGGCAGGCGGAAGTAGCTCGGATTGAAATTTATGAAAAAGTTTCTCGGAATCATGAAATTCTGGAAATTCATTGGTCTATTAATGAGACTCAGATAATAATCCAACGCTTGATTGGAGTAATTGGCTGGCTCACGAGGGAGATTAGGGATTCCTTGCAGCTGCTGCTGCGTTTCTATGGCTTTGGGTTCCTCGGGTTGAATATTTTTAGATAGATACTCTTTGAACTGGCTGTAGAATCTATTCTTGACCTTAGTTTCGGTCCTTCCAGACATGCGCTTGGCGATCTCGCACCATTTCCTTCCATGAATTTTAAAAAGCTGAAGCAGTTGCTGGTCTTCAGCTTCTGTCCATTTGCTGTTTTTTATGGAAGGACTTAGCTTGTTGAGATAGCGATCACGGACTTGCTTCCCAGTTCGACTTCCTCCCATGTTAAAAGAAATTAAGCCCCAATTAAGTCCGTGAAGCTTAACTTGTTCAATAAGATTTTCATCCTCCTGCTTAGACCACGTTCGTCGAGTGCGCTTAAGTGTCTGGCCGCTTTCCTCACCAGAGAGATGTTTCGAAATTTTTTTAGAGAGATAATTGAGCACTGGTTCCTTTTTTAATTTTGAAACTGAGTTCTGCCGCGAAATTTCAGATGAATTGCTTTCTTTTCCATTGTAGTCGCCTTTCGGTTGCCCTTCATTTGACCTAACTTTTTTCTTCCGTCCCCTTTTTGATGTTTGAAGCCCTTTTTTCATTTGGCACTCAGCTATTGAAGTATGCTGGGACGTAATATTTGCTTTGATACCAAGGGAAGCT
>ENA-UOTX01000317-UOTX01000317.1-compost-metagenome-genome-assembly--contig:-NODE-317-length-54505-cov-7.869865_pt1 | contig 54505 bp, 40 predicted proteins | sample MGYA00238143_ERZ746982 | MGnify/ENA primary metagenome ERZ746982 (study PRJEB28758, sample SAMN06268862) | compost metagenome | isolation source: single cell | place: USA: California, Emeryville, Joint... | reverse complement strand
TCCAGGTTTTTCCAAGTTCAGAGTTAGCAATTTAAATTTTCAGAGTTACATAATTGCTAATTTTAATGGAGTTGATTCACTTTGATAGGACTTCCTTTTAAATCCTCAGCTCGAATTTCCTATAATTCAATCTAAAAATGGCCTGTAATATTGGTCTCGACCTGTCTTATCTGAAATGACAAATTTATCTTTGCTTATAAATCTGTCTCAAGCGAGTTAAATCCTGCAAATAATCGGATGATGACTTGAATATTGTTGAGCGCACTGTCAACAAGAACGCAATACACAAGTATTTGCAGGGCCAAAAAAATTTTTATACACCCAAAAAAGTAAACTCATCATAAATAAATCCTTCATTTTAATATCTAACTTTGCTTAAGTCTTGCTATTAGAGCACTTTCCAATCAATATTTTTGTTGAATTGAGCTGGGTTTCTTCTTGTTCAAACTCTTAAACAATTTGTGTTTGTACGTATAATAGGCTAAAATATTCTCCTCTCGTATTTTCACCAGATCAGGATCAATCTCCCAATGAAATTCATTCGGATCCCGCCCCTAATACATATCATAACAGTGAAAAAGCATAATTAATTCATGTTACGCTGGTATATTTTTCAAGTATGCGCTCAATTTCGGGAACATGTTGCGACTCCAAATTCTGCACGAACTGCGTATTGGCCTCTTTCCATAGATACGTATCTATTTTCTTCAACAACGGCCCGAGCCCGACGCCATCTACATCTTCATATATCGTCTCTATACGACAAGTCATGTAAAAACAACTTCACATGACAAATTCTTACGATCGATTCCCGGTATCATCGAACCTCTTCTGCTGTTCCGCTTATTTAATTTCGCTTTTTTCTTTTTCTTCTTCGTCTCATCGTCTTTTACTTTAAAAATCGATACCAGCGAACTCTGCAGATTCAGCATATCCTCATCGTCGTCCTCCTTGTTACCTCTTACTCGAGTTACGATACCACTGCCAAAATTCGGAAGTGAAGTGTTTCTTTGTAAAGTCTTCTTTAGAAGTTCCTTTGATTGATCGTTGTTATTGTGTTTTACTGGACTTTGCTTTAAAGATGGAAGACGGGAGGCGGTTTTTTCAGGAGACAAATCCTGAGAGATTTTAGAAAACCAATTTGGTTTTTCAGCAGAAGACTCGCCTCTTCCTCTGAGAACGGAATCTGTTCTTGCTTTGTTTCCCGGGTTGGATGTGTGGGTTAAATTAAGTGGCTTTATGGCCATTCTCCTTTGGAGTTGAATTTGTGACGCAGAGTGACTCATACCACTTTGAGTCCCTCGATTAGCTGGGTCTTGTGAGGTTCCTCCGAGAGAGCGTTTGAACAGGATTGCTGGATTGAAAGGGTCTGTGTGTATGTTAGGGAGCGCTTCGTGATGCAACAAATAGGATTTTAGATCGCGGAGCCGATCGGTGGTTTCGATGACTTCTCTCTTCCTCACTGGAGTAACAACACAGTTATGACGGTTGATTTATTCAATATTACTGTTCACAACGTTCGCGATTGATTCAGGGACCCCATCCTTGAGGATCTCAAAGTTTTCTCGAAACATTTCTGAGAATGGTTTTCCTATTAAATCTTCTGAATCACGTAAAATTTATTTATTTCTCTAATGCAATTTATTTAGATTATTTAGCAATAAAAAAAAAAGGAGTTTCTACTTTTCGAAAACAGCAAGGAGATTAATGGGTAACTCATTCTGTTGGCCCAAGCAGCAATTATCACTATTTTGAACTCGATGATCGAACCTTATTTCAAATTTCTTGAAGATAGTGCCTGCTCTGTTCATTTCTGCGATCATCTCAAGCTATACTGGTTTCTATTCGTAATTTCTACTCTATCTCCTTCGAGAGATCTAGCTCTTTGTTTACAATTTCATCATCGTAATAATAATAGGACGTTTAGTTTGGTTCAACCACTTTCTCTCAATACGTAACTCATTATTTATATTGTACTCACGTAAATAAAATCCGGTAGTCTCTTACAAAGTCTTCAAAAAGACAATTCCTTCCTCAAGAACTACAAACCTATGTCCGTCTATCAGGGAACTCTGTACTTACAGAAGAGTAGCACATTCCATTGTCCCTTTGAATGATCATTTTCTTCTGATAGTTTCTGCTGGCCCGCAATCTGCGGTGGAAAGAAGTGAGCCCATACAACAACCTCAGGAAAGCCACCAGACAGAATTTGATACACAACTCGAGCGGCTCTTGGCTGCGAGAGCAGCCGATAAAGAAAAGCACCGGAAACTGGTCCAGCAGAATAAAATTCTCCAAGCGTAAGCAATGAAAATCACAGAAATCTCAGTTTCTTTTCGTAGGAAACGAGACGAGCGAATTAAGCAGGAAGAAGAGGCTCGTAAAAGTGTAGAGAATGAATTACTTGGTTTGAAAAAACGTGTTTTGAGGCAAGTTCACGCGAAATATCTAAGGGGAAATGCCAATCTATTGGATGAAGAGGACCGAAACCAGCCGATGAAATATGATCCTAAGCAAAAAATTGAGGAGCTCCTTTCAACCAAACCAAAGCCTAAGAAAAGCGCTTCCTTACATCGCAGTTTCGAAAGTGGGATAAATCATTCAGCGGCCTACATTAACGATTTTGAATATGGGCAGCGCAATAATTTTCACTATCAAGACGCTTCCTTCACGAATTCTTACAATGAGGACGATCTGAGATTTCACGAGGCTTATGGCCCCAGATTTGTTGGAAGTAAGAATCCGCAGCATCAGCAGCAAGAGTTTGGAAGATATCAATCGAAGAGCCCAGAAGCTCATTTTCAAGTAAGATTAGCACCGATAGGCAGATATGATTTCCCGAATGTCGGCGGACAAAACTACCAAGACGCAGCCATGAATGGTCCATACTTCATGGGAAATTGGTCAAATCAGAGTTCTTTACATCCCTCCATTGAAAACCAGGCTCAGCCAGCGAAGTTGGTGAAGCCGCAACTTCCTCGCTCATCACCAAGCCAACAGTTAAGCAGTTACCAGCCAATACAAAGGAATGTTAAACTCGGCCACAGTTCCAAAATTTTCTCCGCAAGAGATAATAGCTTTGAGATTCCAGGCCCTGAGCACCGACAGTTGAACGCATCATATTCGTTTGAACCAGGAGCGTATACTAGCGGGGTTTTTCTATCTCAGGATATACAGCATCAAACGCCGCTTCGAAATAATACTAACAATGCGCAGAGAATAAGTTTCGATGGTCTTCCTTATACTGTAACTGATATCCCAACAACAAAATTTTAATAATAATTCGTTCCAGGTAACTCGTCCGAAAGGAGTTCAGTCACAAAATTCAGCATCTGCTAGAGCTAATAAATTTCATGTTCAAAGGTCTTCGCACTCACAAACCCCAACGTTGAAGCGAGCTGGAAATAACCCTCAGAAAAGTAGCTTTATTAATTGATATCTGTAACAGTCTCAAATTTACACTAACATCATAGGGCTAAACGCGTTTTATGATCCACCTCTCCAAGCAGATCCATCAAACGTCTCCCATGTTCCCGAGCCTTCCCACGTCGAAAACAGTAGCCCGAATAAGTATATGAAAGTTTCATCGTTATTCACTCCGATTTCGCTGAGCACAGGCCATACGCCTATACCAATAAACTCTACAAGGAAAGTGTACACTCCTATTCCATTGAATTCGGCTAATCAAGATCAAATATCCATCCGACAAAATCTCGAAACTCCTTCTACTGATATCAATCCATCAGTGAGCTCGCAGCAGCAGCAACGAGATTCAGAAAATTCTTTTATCGTTGCTCAAGAAATCGATCAGTTTGAAAAACGACTTTTCGCTAAGAATCAGAGGCAAATGTCTTTTGGTGGCGTTGAAACTAAAAATCCAGGGAAGCTAATTGATCGCTCATTCGAAATAGCAAAGGAAAAAAAACCGCTAATTGACTTTGGGCCGCCTCAGCGGCAAGCTCATCGCCCGGCTGAAAAGGAGAACCTTGCGGATCCTGGGATTGTGAGAGAAATCAATTTAGCAGTAACTCAGCAACAAACAGAAAGAAACGTCGAAAAGCTACGCCAAAAGACTCCTCCAATAATGCAATCTGCATTATCTGATCTGCATCGGTTGCCAGATGAACCTATTGTGAAAAAAGACGAGGAAAAACCTCAGAAAATTGCTCAAGAAGAAAAACCTCAGAAAATTGCTCAAGAAGAAAAACCTATCCACAGAGAAGATCGAATCATCAAGATAGTTTATCAAAAAGCCATTGATGAGTTACGACCATCACCATCCGTTGAAGTTGATATGAATCAAGTGAAACCAAAGTGCCAGTTGCATCTATTAGACAATCAAAAAAAGTCAATTGATTCAGATACTGACTCTAAGAAAATTTCAGAAGAAAAAGCATCAGTGATGGATTTTCTTAAGGAGAAAATGAGACCAGTGCCTCAGAATTCTCCAGAAAAAACTCACGTGGATGGAACGACCCAGAAACATAAGAGAATCTATGAAATAATTGAGGAAGATGAGGACAGAACGCAAACACGCGTGTCAAAGGAAAATCTAACATCTGAAGGGGATAATTACCTCGAGGATTTCGAGATTGGACGCATTAGCTTTCTTCCGACTGATGAAAAGGGCGTTTTTACTGAAAATAGCAAAATGCTTTAACCGATTGATGAATTTCACCTCAGGATAAATTATTCTACCACGATGCTGAAACCTGATTCAGAAATCAGCAGATGTTGCACATTCGATCAATGATTAGGAGTCCTCCTAACTTTACAGTTTCTAAAGTTTACAAAATTTTTGAATACTTCAAATTTTTTGTATTAATTGTCATTATTATTATATCTCTATTCTCCATTATTAAAATTATATCTTTCAGACAATTGACGGTATTGATGGTGATACTCTATCTACAACATTGCCAATTAGATAAATTGGAGCCTTTCGGCTATTTCTCAATAATGTTTTTGACTCATAGAATAATTTTTTACACATTAATGCACTGCACAAGAAATGAATAACTTGAATAAAATGGGGCCATCAAAAATTTCTCAAAAAACATCTAAAAAAGTAATTCATTGCAAAAATAAGTGATATTTCCTCCAAAAAATGATCTTACTCTGAGCTTTGAGCAAGCTATTAATCCAGAGTAATTGATATAATGATGCCCTCCAAGGGCTTAAGGTAGCTCTGAAATTTTTTAAACCCCGGCAGTCAAATAAATAGTAAAAAGGTTCCTTTGGCACACTCGCTTCATTTCCAATTTTGCAACAGAATGTGCGGTAGTGAAGCGTCCGCGAGCTCCTTAAGTTTAAGCTGCTCGCAGTTGAACTCTCTGAGGTCATCCTCGTAACTAGCTTTAATCAGATAGTCCGTGAGATATTTCAGCTCTTGGTCTTCTTTCTCTCCATTCCACTCGAGAATCGGAATACCATTCTCCAGTTGCAAGCCAAATGATTGGACGAGATTATCCACGATGATCATATTCTTCAGATCTCTGTTCTTAATAATCCTCAAGTCTTTGATGCAATACCCATTCTTCGTCTCCAAGCAGTACGATCTGTCGAGGATGTAGCTGATTGTCTTGTCCGGATCGATCGATTCGATGATAGCTTGAGCGTAATGCTTCGCAGAGGCGGTAAATAGGACAATTTCGAAGTAGTTTTTCATTGTTTTAAGGAATTGCGTCAGGAAAGGCCTTATTTTAAAGGGGATCTAAGATACGCCTTGTTAGAACGGCTGTGAAGATAGATATTATCATTACTTTCAAGGGTTGACCATCTGGGTTCTTCGCATAAACGACTTTGTCGACGTCCTCCTCATCCATACAGCACTTGATCAGGGTCTCATCAAGATCGAGCAAGAGCGTCTTACCTGATTCTGCAAAACATTAAACTTTTCAAAGGGTCTATAATGCAAATCTTACTGACTAACGTCCCATCGGCCAAAAGAATCTGTTTCTGTTCAAGGAACTTCGCTGATGGTCCTTTGAGGAATTGAGTGGCATAAATCAAGCCGCCATGCACCATCAAAAGATGCTTTCTAAACGCCCCTTTCTCGATATGCGGGCCGAACACCAAATGCCGAAAAGAATTCGCTTTCTTCGGTTGCGAGTTCCTTTTTCCGATCTTTAAACCCTTTTCCTCGCCATTATCACTCAAGTACTTATCGATCTCTTGTTTGGTTTCTTTGATAGGGTGCAGCAATGATTTCCTGCCAGGCGGCGACATACCTCCAACAAACGGTTGTCTCACTGGCTGCGTGTCTTCCAAGGCTGTGTCAGAGCCAATACAAGTCTCGGACCGGACTTTCAACGAATCTTTCTTATTCGTAGGTGACTTTGACTCGTATTTTAATTCTGGGAGACTCGTCAAACTTTTCGGAGACTGACCTTCCTTTCCCTTCTTCTTTTGCTCGCTTAACCTTGGTAACAGCACAATCTGCTCAGTAACTTCTTCAAAACTTCCAGTGTTAACACTCCAACGTTCTTTGACTTTATTCGAGATCTTTGGAGTTAAAAACTCTGGTTCTTTCTTCGAAAAAGCTGTTGAAAACTTCGGTGTCGAAGAGGCATTAGGAAGGCTGTGTTTCTTCATCGTGGCGCGCATAGGTGTGGCTACGCCTTGGGGTTCGCTCGGTTGGGAGAAAGTTCCGCCTGTGACTTTCTCTATATCGGATGTGAGGGACTTACGGATTATTTTCTCGATCGGCCTCTTCGCTCGTGCCTTTGGGGTGATCGTGGACATTGACTTCGGGCTTTTTTCGCCGGAGCTTTCGATAGATAAGGTTTTGAGGGTCCTCTGGTAGTTTATTTTGGTGCTAGAGCCGGTAGGGCTGATGGGAGTGATTGGCTCGGACTCGCAAGAGCCATTCGAGTCGAAAATTTTCCGCTTTGTGGTGGTAACGGAGATCTGCATGAGTAGTTATGATGGAGCGCGTCTGGGACTCTTTTAGTAATTTAATTAAATTGATTACCTGATAGAATTTTAGCAGTGGTTTGTTCGGAATTTGACGGGAAAGATGTTAAAATCTGTCTTTAAAAATCGTGGCTTTAGAGTGATCGAATAAATTGAATAAATAGGAAAGTTAAATAAAAAATCTCAACTAGGAAGGATCTGATTATTGAAGCTAAAATTATAGAATATCAAAGGAAATCGTGATTGAGGTGTTCTTTTCTCAACTCGAATAGTCAACTGACGCGAGAAGGAAGCGTGAGTGATGGTTATTTCAAATAGTGAATGCTGCTACTTGACCCTGAGAGAAAATTATGAAATTTTACATCTAGTTTGCGTCAAATCAAGGTTCTTTTGAAAAACTCTACAGAGCAGCTTCGCGAAAAGCTTTCTAGCGATATGAGATATTATACTCTTAGATAATAAAAGTGGATTGTCCTTTATTAGCTGTTTTGCGTGCTAATAAAATTCGATAGGTGTATTTAATTCTCTAAGGCGTTTAGAAAAATATTGGAAAGTAATGAAAAAGTTGAAAAGAAGAAAATAAGATAAATGCATCTTTCAAATGTGGAGTGAAATATCTATAAGGCAGTAGTATCTTAAGAGTCTATTAGATATAAACAGATATCGATCAAAAATAATCCCTCTGAATCAATATTGAAAATAATCCATGAATAATTTGAGTATGCCAATGCTCGTCACTATGTCGCAAGGTGATTCGTTTAATCTCATAACAATATTTCTTTTAAGACAAACTGTGATTTGGAGTTGATATATTTTTTTTTATATATGTTTAGGATCAAATATGGAAATTTTCTAAGATAACTGTCTGCGTATTTCTCCAAGCGAGTAACATACTTCATTTGGAGGATACTTTGAAACTTGATTCATAAAACAAAAATGCATTATGCTTTTTACGGACAAAATCAATATTATATAGCTTATAATATTATGATTTATATCACATCATCTTTTTGATTTTCTTGTTTTCAAGCAATTGATTAGCTAGCCACCACCTCAAGTCGTCTCTCCTCTAATTCGATTTGCATTCGTTCCGATTTATTCTCTATTGGTTTTGCGAATAGTATCTTTGTGGCTGATTCATTAACTCAATAAGAAGCTTATCAAGCAATCAAATTACTTTTTGGATCTGCTGACCCCAAACAAATTGCCCACTATGTCTCAGCTGTGAGTTATAAAGCTCCTGCTCTCTTGTCTCTTCTTCTTCATCAAGAATCCAAGGCCGGAGGTTTGGGTCCTATTATATCAATAATGAGCTCAATATAAACTAATATCTTGAGTACTTGTTGGTTCATAACTATTGAAGATCTGAAATGTTGCTTCAGGGCCTTAAGACCTTGCAATCTGGCGTATTTTATCTTGCAGATCTGGAAAGAGAGGAGGATGAGATGGGGAAACCGGGCAGAGGAGGGCTACCTTTTCGCTTTTGAATCTTTCCCATTTCTTGTTATTAAATTCTAAGAAGAATTGCTTGATAAACTTGCTATCAATAAAATTGATAAAAGCGTATCCAACATTGCATTTATTCTAAAGTAATGGTGTGAGTTTTAGTGATTGACAAGCAGGTAGATTACTTTGAAATCAATTGGCAGATAGAAAAAGTTGTAAGTCCCTTGGTGGTTCTTATTGATATCCTGCATCAGCAGCTCTCTGTTGTATTTATTCGGGATGTTTTTGATCATAACCGACGTCTTTGGGTTCAAGTCCACCTTTTCATCAAAGTTTTGTTATCAATAAGTCCCGATAACATGCAAAAATACTTTGTTGATATCAATTTCATAAAGCTCAGAATTTTGCTCCTCTTCAGGAATTCTCTGCGAGTTCTTCCCTCCTGGCTTCATTTGAAGACCCCCGCCAATCTCTGGATTGTAATTCACTAGTCCTGTGTTCTGTATCCCTAGCCCTTTGAAGATATTCATCACGTTGAGAGGATCGTTCTGGTTCTGCTGCATATTCGGGTATGGCTGTCCCATACCATAATCAGGAGAAGCTGAATTGAAACCCTCCTTATAATGAATGAATTTTAGCCTCATCCTATAGGAATTTCATAATTACCATCATGATATTTTTCTGGGAGTAGGTCTGAGGGAACACGATAAGAGGCTGGTTCTGCCCCTGCGGAGTGCTGAAGTTACTATGGATTGTGTTATCGTCGGTCAGTGAGCTTCTGTCACTGCTTTCGGTGCCTAAAATGACGGCGCTTTGGTTCAAGCCTGGGACTGGCTGTGTTCGGAAATTGGGTTTCGCACCGATGTTACCACCTTGGGTTGCGCCGTAGGCTTTTTGGTTGAGGAATGTGCGAATTTGATAATCAGACTCCTTCTAATTACGATGAAAAATAAAGTTAGATAAAATCTGCACATCTCATTAAATACATCAAATAGCTTTGTTTCGGATCCAGATTTCGTAGGCGTCTGGTAGTTTTCAGAGGTCTTCTTGCTCCCAGTACTCAGATGAGTACTTGTAGTTGAACCGCTATTAAGATGCTCGTGATTCGCAAGGAAATCACCATCGAAAGTAGTTTCAGTGCTTAGCACAGAAACGACGTTTTTGCTTGGCATTTTACGCGTCTGCGGCGAAATATATTTCAAAGGCGCGCCTTCCTTCTGGTTTCCTTGCATGTTAAACTGCGAATGGGATCGACCATGCGAAGCATGCATATCTGAAGGGAAAAAGTTGACTCCAAACGTCTGCGCGGGGAATTCTTGGGACCCACCGAGCTGAAAGCTTGGCATTTGACTTGAATAATTATATTTTTGTTCACTGCGTTGCTCCCATTTATGCGAAACTGGTGGCACTTTGGTCTCTCGATAGAGCAGCTTAAGAACATCATTTTGCATTTCGTCGGCGGGATCATTCTCTTCCATTGTCATAGGCTTCGTAGCCTGACTTTTCCCAGTCAGCCCTGCCTTCTGACTCTCTCTTATTTTCGTTTGGGGGCTCAGGTCGAGCTCAAACCCATCAGCGTACACTTCTTGGTTGTTAAGGCTCATAATAATCGGACTCTTGACAACCGTCTGTTTTCTAAAGTCTTTGCTCTCTTCTTCTTGCTGCAAGTTTAAAGGCGCTTCCGGTCTCTTTTCCTTCGTTTTCGCGGTCATAAACTCAGCCAGGAAGCTGTTTGCAAACGAGTTCTGACTCGTATTACTCGGCAGTGCACTCGCACTGACTTTGCTTTTGATCCTTTGTAGCACGTCTTCGTTGACGATTTTCGAGGCGATCGGGACCGCGATCCTCTTCTCTTTGAATGCTGGGCTCGCTTTCTCAGCAGCAGTCTCGAAGATGTCAGGATTGTAGAGAGAATCAAGAGGTTTCGTGAATTCATTAGAACTCTCTGGCTTTACTGTTGGCTGCTGATTCGAGTTACTCTTTGGCAGCGAAGATGGCTTGTTGCCAGCATTATCGTATGAATTCCGGCTGGAAGTCGCATCAGCTGATTTCTTTTGCTGGTGTTGAGGCTTCAGGTCAGTTAGTACGTTGTGATACGACGCATTTTGAGAATTACTATCTTCATTTGCAGTTTTGTTAGAAATATCACTCGAATCTTGCTTTGACGAATTTCGCGCGTCATGCTTCTCGGAGCTCTCGTCTGAATGCTTTGAGTTTGAATGGACGCTAGATTTGTTAGAATTAGGACGCTTACGAGGGTAACCACCACCAAACGACTTTGTCTTTTGGCGATTTTTGTTCACAAACACGCCGACTTCTTTGAAATTGAACAGTTCTGAGGCTTCGCTGCCGGTTACGGTACCGGAGGTGTCGCTTTTTTCTGATTTTTCTTGATTGGAATCTCGGCTAGCCTGATTTAGGTGTCGCCGAGACTTGGCTGGATCGAGAGAGCGCGCGCTCGGGAAATTGCGTGAATTCTCAGAGTTTCCGTTGTTCATAGGATAGTGTCTTTACAGTGATTGCCAAGCCTGCCTCAGTCGAAATGCCAAAATCACTACTTGATTTAGTTAAAAACTTTATCAGAGATTTATAAGAGAGAAAAATTTAATCTATCTTTTTTCAAAAACCTTCAAGACTGGAATCGGCTGTTAAAGATCCTACGATTAGGTAGTTCAATTTTTCCTTTGATGAGACAATACAACAATTATTCTTCTGATTTTTTCTTTAATTAACAATGAATCATTTATAGTTGTGGCCCTCTAGGGATCATAATTTCAATATATGGAATCGAGCTTACTTAATGGATTTTCTTAAGAACTCCCTTGGTATTTGAGGAATGTGAAATGAGTAACGAGGAGCAACTAACTGCGGCCGTTTTATTTTGATAATTCAAATTTGTAATGAGAGCGAATTTTTTTTTACGGTTATACAATATTCAAAAATCGAAAATTTTCATTAAATCCGCAGATTCATGGCTTGATTTCTTTGATCACTTTGGTTATTCATTATCATTAATCCACGTGATAAATAAACCCATTGTCATCATTCAATCAGTTCCTCTAAGTTGTCTAGCTAACCACTCAATAATTCTACAATGAGTAACTGCCCAGAATTTCCGAAAAATGTTATGTTGTACTATCCAATCTCTATCGCCTTGTGTAAAGAAACGTCTCTCTATCGTCAATTGAATGCAGTGTTTCCTTTCTCCAATGCCGATTTTCCTATTATTAGCGCTGCAGTATCATGATATTTATAAGCGTGTCATATTCTACATAGAATAAATAAACGACTTGACATTATTTCTTCAATGCTATTTCTATTTGTAGGCATTATCATCGGCACTGGTGCCATTATCTACGTCACCAAAGGTCGTAAAGAAACCATCGAAAGAATGCGAAAAGAGCGCGAGGAGGAGGAACAACGAATGAAAGAGGAAGAAGACAGACTTCGACTAGCGGCCGAGCAAGTCAAAGCGCAACCTCCCGAGATCGATGATAGACTATTATCTGGCGATCAAAAGTTAGTACAAGAATTCCAAGCGCGACTTAAAGACGATCCTCAGCTCCAAGAACGTTATGCAAAATTCTTGCAAGATAAAAGAGACAGTTTTCTGAAGTCTCTCCCGGAAAGCCAGCGAAAACAGGTCGATGAGTACTTCACTAAGAAAGCAACGGAATATGCTGATAAGTTGAAGAAGGCGAGAGAAGAAGGAAAGTCAATGCCGGATGAAGAGGGATCGTCATTCCCGATTTTTGAATACCTTATCACGTTTTGTCTGTTTGCGTTCATTTATCAGATAGTCGCGAGCTATATGGGTTGGACGACGACGATGGATGTGATAGAAGCGATAAGAGACGCTGTTGTGGAAGTAGGGGGAGCGTTCATTGATTTTTTGAGACCTCCAAGAGGCCCACATATGCCAATTGACCAGCAGCCGATTGTAGCAGAAGAACCCTTGAATCGTGAGTTATAATATAAAGTTTTTCTGCACAAAAAGAGGATGAGTCTTACATGATAATGAGATTATCAGAGAGTTTGAGGGAAGACTCGGAATTTTATAGTGTCGTATTGTAGACACCAGGCAAATTATGATTAGTAGATCATTTTATCTTTCTATCGTAAGCAATGCTTCTATACATGATGAATGAAAGTAATAATTTTCGGTGAGATTGTTTCAGACAAGTAATATTAAATTAGAAAGAAGCAAATCAAAGTTCTTCGTCTAGACGAAAGGCAAACTCTGAACCTCCTAATCAAATTAGACAAGAAAAGCCTTTTTATTACTCTTTTCAGGCATACGAGTGTACACACTCGTTGAACTTAAAAGGCAATTATGTTATCAACACTAAGGGTTATTCCGGTTGTATCTGCATTTATTTTCTTCTTTCATTTGGCGTTTTACTCCTTGCGTTTGATGATAGTTGAAAATTATTATTTGCTAATGGAGATTCTCACTTCTCACCAACTCACTCTGATAACTAGGATATCAGCTTAGAATTTAAATTACGAGTGAATCGCAATAAATCAAATAAACTCGAAATTTTCCTGAATGTCACGAGAGAACTATGGTCCAAGACGGACAATAGATTTTGATTCAGTTTCTACCCGCCCGGGCATTCAGCAACCACACTACCTAGCGCCACAGAAGCCAAAGCTGGGGCTTATCGAGAGCGAGGAAATAAACTTCGAAAAAGCTTACTATTTCCAAAAGGAATTAAACGAGATACTCAAAAAGCAAATCGAGCAGAAAGATAAGGAATACTGCGAAGTTTTTGTCGAAAATAAGAAACTGAAAAACCAGATTGTAGAGCTCACAGCCCATGTTAAGTCCCTTGAAGACACGATCAACGAGTATAAGCCCCTACTAGAGCGTTACCGAAAGAAAATTCAAGAGCTCAAAAAGCACAAAGAGAAATATCAGGGATCACTTGTCCATGAGCACTTCGACTTTTCACATAGAGATTTTGATGAGATGAAAACGCTTGACCGCGAAGAAACGCGAGTACCTCGGTTCAACACGTCGAATAGGACGTCGGAGGTGTTAAATAGTACGCTGACCTCGAAAATGGATTCGGCAGCGATATTTAGTGCTAAATTTGAAGAAGAGAGAAAGTTTATGCCGAGACAATATTTCCCGGACCCGACAATCACGAGTGATTTCTTTGATTCTGAGAGCACGAGCCAATGGCTGGAGCAGTCTCTTCATTTGAATGAAAACAGAGAGGTTAAGCCACAAGCAACGAGATCGATGGCAAATCATGTGACATCGGTTCCAAAGCGAACGTTCAATAAAAGAGAGTTCCCGGCAACTGAAAAAGGAGTGAAAGCAGCAATGCAAAATCCTTCTACTAATTTTGTGGATCAGTCGAAAGACATTAAAGCAGGAAGTATTTAATGCTTGAGTTAAATGGTCAATATATACATCATATTTTAGGGAAATTCATGCTGGAATTGGACAGCAATATGAATTCGAACCTTGAAGATGAGAGAGTAGATACGGCCAGGACATGGAAAGAGGAAGCAGGTATTGATGATGCTGTATTTGAGTGTTATCTAACTGTTATTGGGGAAATAGAAAACGTTGATCAGCTCGCGAGATCGATAGTAGCTTTGAACTACGTTCCTGTCGTCACTTACGAGAACAGTAAGGAATGGTTTCATTGGCATGAATGTATAACGAAATAAATGGATTAGATGAGCAAATACCGCCCAAATCTACGAAGAACGCCACACGTACGAACCATCATCCTGGAGAAAAGCGCTTTACGAACGTCGTTTTTGTAAGCAATGAAGAGCATATAATAAAACAAGAAAAAGAACCAACAGTACTTTGGATTTTTTGCCCTTCCCTGATGCTGAATTTGTTAATTCAATAGCCTCTAAAGCCACAGCCAAAGAAAAAGACCCTCGCTCCTGTGAAGCTATTTGAAGAATATTTTGTAATCGGAGTCGATAAAAAAGACGTTCAAGCCTTCGAGCTTGAGAACCCTGAGTATATTATTACAAAGCATTAGTCTAAACCATAAACAATATCTAAGTGTGCAGATGGGACATCTCAAACCGAAAATTTTGTACAGCTATCCTGGAAAGCCTGAAGAAATGACAATGTATATATCTCAGAGCAAGTTCATCAAAGCAGTAACGATTTTAGACCTCCAAAGAATTCTGTAGCAGATTTCGCGTTTCCTTTCGGAGTTGAGGCTCATAGCGAAAAAATCACTTCGTTTACAGAGCTCTATGAGTAATTTCAAGGACTTTTCTTCTCTGCTAACCTTTACTCTTGTTTAAAAAAAGGATCATATTTTCTAAAAATCAATATGAAATGAGCCAAAATTGTTTCGTGTTTCCTTTGCTGGCAAGTGAACTATCTGAGCAACGCTCATTCGAGCACGATATCTTAAAAGAAGGAAATCCCAATCGACTTCTCTACCAAATTTGCATCCGAACCACAGACTACCTTGAACTCGTAATCAACTCAATTGCAATTACTTTGAAATTTAATCATTATTTAACAAGGGCGTGAAAGATTCTCAATCTTTGCGAAAAGACGGACGAAAAAGACTCACCAGGAAATATTGGAAGGTTGAGAAAGTTCATTGCTTTATGACGTTTTTCCCGCTTCTCAGGTTCTTTATGGAACTAAACGTCAAAATTCTTGGTAACTCATTTCTGTGACTGCGCTAAGCATACCACCCTACTAATAGACTCTCTCAAACTTGAAAGAGTAAAGAAATTCTCACAAATCGATTCAATAATGGACGCTGACAGTCTCCAATCTGATGACAAGAGCGTATTTCAAGAATTAGATGCTGAATGGATGAATCAGGTATCAATAGACTTTGCAAATTCTCAAAACTTTATTAATTTATGATATCACAACAAAATAGTACTTAGCAAACGAACTAAGCTCGTACTTGATGAATGTGCTTTCGCTGCCGCTTCCAACTTTCGGCTCTCTACTTGAGTTCAAATATAAAAATTTCGAAAAAGTTACAGCCCAGATCTGCGATCGCTCCCAAGCATTCACAATGGAAGCAGCCTGGGCCGCTCCTCTCGTCTTCTCCTATTTCCCCATGAAAGACTTGATACATCTGCTCTCAGCAGTCATGCTCGAGAAAAAAATCGTTTTGATGAGTCAAAACCTTGCACTACTCACTTCCACATTGTAAATTTCAAATATTTCCTCTACTAACATCAATACCGTTAGACAAATATTCTATTCGCTGATCAAACCATTCAAGTACCCTTTCCCACTCATTTTCAACCTCCCGGACCTTCTCCTTCCATTATGTGATGCACCAGGCGCTGCTTTAATCGGTAAGAAACTGTTAAAAAGTCTTGTTTCCTATAATGATCCTTCGTTTATGTAGGAATTAACAAAGGCGTGGAATATCTGCTCGAAGAAAGCCTTCCAGAGAATTACCCTGAGTGCATATTCGTGATCTTGAACGAAAACCGAATTAATGTTTTCGCTGATCCTTCCGTCAACTCTGGCATCATCGAGCCATTTTTCGATGGTTTTGCAGACGAGTTATTCGAAATCTACCGACAATTCAATCCTGAAACGCGCAGAATGATCGAGTATGGAATTAATAGCACGACCCAGAAAAAACCGACAACTACGAAATGTTCCTGGGCCAATTTGAAAGATAAATACGTGTACAATGCAAGTCAGACCGAAACTACCACTTGCTTGAAGATTTTAAAGATGTTCTATGAAACCATATTCAAATTCATCATCAGACATCTACCTCCAGAGCCAATCTACAAGAATTTCGAAAAGAAAGTAAATTTCCACTTAGTTTCTTATGAGAACTTAATCTTTACCCTGACATATAGCATATGGACTATGAAGCATTGGCACAGAAAATTATCGAGAAAAATCCCAAGGATGAGTATTTCTTAAGTAGTTTCCTACAGACTCAGATCTTCACATACTATCTTGAGCAGCATTATGAACTCCAAGATTGAGAAAATGATATCATGTGTTCAGCAGATTGATTAAATTTATTTTTATTTTTTTTTTGGTATTGAATTAGCAGTCAACTGGTCATTTAATTTTGATATGTTAATTTTGTAAATGTGTCTCAGTTCTCAAAATTTTCATAGCGACCCTCTCCCAAAAGCATATCTGAGTAACAAAAGCAATGAAAAACTGATCTATTTTGGTTATTTACTGGGAGTTCATTTGTCGGATGTCCATGACCCCATATGACAGGTTGTTTCTCCATTGATTGATTGTAGTCGTAATTTCAGGAATAAAATCTTCAGTGCAAAAAAACACGATTTTAAATCAATTTGAAAAATGCAAGCAGGTCTTAACTTTGACCACGAAGTCCTCTCCGAACGACTCAAATTCTATGAGGAGAAGATGGAAATCTTAAGAACCGAAAACTCAACGCTTAACCTCGAGATCGAGAGACTCAAAGACGAGATTGAGGTGACATATCTCCATTTTCCGAATTTGATTTACAGTTTCCCACATTTCCAGGTCCGAAACAAAATCATTGACACTCTTAAAGAAAAAGTCAAGTCCAACGAATCAACCTCATCAAGTAAAACCAATTTTTTTCATATTTGAGTTCAACGCCATGGTTCCTTTCAGTGATTAAGCTGATTCCAGCCAATCAACAGAACGCTGCACCTTCCCTATCTAAATCACGGAGTGGTTCGACCAATAACTGCAATCATGATGGCTTGACGGTTCAATTGATGAATACGCAATACACTACAAAACAACAAATTGAGGATGATTCAGATATTTTCGGGGATGATCTGTCCTCGGTAAGGGAAGGAATCTCACCGACCAAATACTCAAATGCTGACAAGCCGCAAGATGAGTTTGAAGAAGCGATATTCGAGGTGACGAGGAACAAGGAGAAGTTTTATAAGTATAACGACATGCATAATTATCTAGCGGATGGGCCAATCAGCTGGCAAAAGCTGCAGCTGAATGAGAAAAAGTTCGATCACATTGAAACGATCTTCAAGCGGTGGGCTAGCTCGTTGAATGAGCTTGCTAAGGCAGGAAATGGGCAGTTTAAAGCAGTGGAGGTTTTCTCGAACCAACTGCTGGTGGATAAGGACTCTTTTCAGAATAACAAGGAGATTTATCATCTGATGCTATCGTTCGCGCAGTTTTTGAAAGAATATAACATTTATTTTGAGATTTTCCTCAAAATTGTTACAGATTCAGTACTTAGGTAAATGCTTTCTCATCCCGTGTTGCTAGATCCATTGATGTTTTGCTTAGTCCGTTGAAGAGTTTCTCGAAAAAAGATACTCCGCTCTTCAAGGACCTGAAAAAGAAGCTTCAAAAAGCGCATGAGGAGATGGAAACAGCTGAAAGTAAGTATATGGGTATGAAGAAGACAGCGATTGCCAAGGATCCGTATGGTTATCAACAGTGCCAAAGGGCATACTTTACGGCCGCTAAAGCATACGAAAATACGAGAATTGACTACTTGCAAGGAGTTAATTCTCTAAATCTCAGTGTTAATCTCGAGATGGTTGATAAATTTAACGCACTCTTCACCGGCGAGATGGTAATAATGCTTTTCTTATTATCGGAATTTGTCAATTTGTTTCCTCTATAGGCGTTTTTCCATGCTGGGTCAAAATTATTGCAGAATATTGAGAAAAAATTGGATTTGATCCTTGAAGGCAGCTCCAAAAAGAACGCCTATCTCGAAGAATTGAACCACGAGCTTCGCAAGGCGAAGGAAGGTATCGAAAAGAAATTTTTGACGTCTTCCATCAATCTAAACGTATTAAGCCACTTGCTGTTTGATTTAATATTTTGTCTTTAGAGATTGAATTATGAAGGCTTTTTGTACATCAAAAAAGACTTGAAAGGAATGAAACGACGCTACTTTATCATTAACGAAGAAGGCTTTATGTACCAAATCAAGAAACGCGACCAGCAAGCTCACGTTATCACCCCAGGTGAGCTCTTCAACCTGAAGCTGTGCTCCGTCAAAGAGAGCTACGACGCCGAATATCCTTTCTGTTTCGAAATTATTAGCATGCAGAGCAAAAAACCTACGCAATTCCAAACTCATTCCGAAAGCGAGCTGAAGGAGTGGGTCGCAACAATAAAAAATATCACGGAAAACCTCCTTTCCTCTGATTTCAACCCCAAAGGATCGTTTGACTCAATAGGAAGGTCCGACAGCAAAGAAAGACCATTGAGAGAGCAAAAAGCGATACAAATTACAAAGAAAAACTTCTGCGCTGACTGTGGAGCCCAAGAACCGTCTTGGGTTAGTCTTAATTTACTTGTGCTGATCTGTATTGACTGCTCAGGAGTACACCGGAAGCTAGGTAACTTTTTTTCTTTGAGAAAATATACCAAGGACTGTGTTCTTTTAATGAATAGGTCCCAATATTTCAAAAATTCGGTCATTGAAGCTCGATCACATAAATGAGAGTTTTCTTGATGTGTTCCTCAAATACGACATGGAGAAAATCAATCAAATTTGGGAGGCGCAGATTGCCGGCTACAAGACCATGAAACCGAAGCCTGAATCATCGAAATTTGAGAAAGAGAGATGGGTTCGAATAAAATACGTTGACAGAATTTTTTTACGAAGCCTTTGTAAATAAATGTTGGCAAAATACGTGTCTTAACAACAAATTAGCGAGTTTTGATGAGTTGAAGAGTTTGGAGATGGTGATAAAAAGCAATGATTTTTTAAAGACGTTGGAAGTGATGGCGCTGAGCCGGATTAACGTGAATCAGATTTACTATTTGGGAGGTAAAAAAACGACGTTTTTCCATTGGGCTGCCTTGTGGGCAGATGAGTGTATCTTGGAGTTGATGTGTCAAAACGGAGCGAAACTTGATATTTTAGATGAAGATTCGAAACGACCTTACGATGTAGCTGTTTTGGCTAAGAGAGTAAGAAAAACTTATATTGATTCTGTGTTTTTATGATAAAATCTCATATAGAATGATATTGCGGAGTATCTCATCAGAAAGAAAGAGGAAGCAGAACTCTAGTGTCGCGGTTAACACGGCGTCCGCAGTAGATATTTCCTCATTCAATCAACCATCAAAGCAATTTCTCTCTTTTTTTCGGCTTATCGTCTCAGCTGTTTGCTTAAATAGCTGCCTACTTTAGTTTCCAAGTAAATATTAGCGTTTACTCTTGAAATTTAGAACGTTGATACTATTTCTTGCTGTTGTATTATCATTTACCGTATTCAACCGAAAATGCCTTTGAACTATGTTTTAGAAATCCTAGCTAGTAATATCTCTTCCAATAGCTCAAGCATTTGCTCAACAAGAGTATGTATTAACTTGAATAACATTTTCCATAAAGAAGAACAGAATTATTTATGATATTTCAGTGATAAAGCTAGAAATTGGAGCTAAATATTCAAAAAGACGGCAGAATTGAGCGCATATTGTTGCGATTCTGGAGTCTAAGAAAGAGTAATAGCTTACTTTTAGGGGAAAAACATCTACCAAGTACTAATGACTACATGGGCACGTTGTTCCGAAGGCCTCTGTTTATAAATTGCTCCTGAGCTACTTTTTTATTTAGTTATACTAAGTAATATAGCTGGAGTAATAATTTACAAAAATATTTCAAACAGCTAGCTCGTGATGAAGCTTGCAATTACACTCTTCCTTACTGTCCTACTCTGTTGCTGCTCTCTGGGCCAAGCACAGAAGCCTAACCGACTCCAAGCTACCGAAAACTTCGTTGACTATGTCCTCCGCTTAAATTATCCCGTCGAAGTCCATACTGTCACCACTGAAGACGGCTACAAGCTCACAGTCTTCAGAGTCCAAGCCAAAAACACCAAGATCACTAATGGAAAGCCTGTTGTGTTGCTACAACACGGTCTTCTCGACAGTGCTGACGGTTGGATCGCCAATGATGAGAGTGTTGCTCCTGGACTGGTGCTTGCTAACAAAGGCTATGACATCTGGTTCGGAAACTCTCGTGGTAACAGATATTCCACTGGCCACAAGACGCTGGACCCTACTAACTCAGCTAAATACTGGGAATTCACTTGGATGCACATGGGAGAGTTCGATCTTCCAGCGCTTTTCACCTACATTGTTGGAGTGACAGGCCAAAAGATCAACTACGTCGGTCACAGTCAAGGAACGACTCAAATGTTCGCTCATCTCGCAAATCCTAACGGAAAGAATCAAGCCGTCACTTCAAATCTCAGAAAATTCGCTGCTTTGGGCCCTCCAACCTACATGGCTCATGTCTCATCAAGATTCTTCTTGACTTTAGCCAACATTCCATACTTAACTGATCTTGTGTCATATCTCTTCCCATATGGTATCTTCCATCCTAACTGGATGACTTCTGAGGCCACTTCCCTCATTTGCAAGTACATGGAATGGGCCTGTGCGAATGCTATCACTCTTATCGGCGACGTTGATGCTTCCATTGATAATCTCGATAGATTAGGTGAGATTCTTAAGCATTATCCTGGAGGTACCAGTGTTAATAACATTTTGCATTGGAAGCAAGAGATCGTCGGAGGTGGCAACTTCCAAAAGTTTGACTATGGAGCAGACTTGAACCAAAAGATCTATGGGCAACCAACTCCTCCAAGATACAACGCTAGCCTTATCACTGAAGATGTTGCACTCTTCGTTGGAAATGGTGATGAGTTGGCGACTGCTCCTGACGCCACCAAGTTCTACAACGAAATGACCAATGCTAAGAAGGAGATTCATTACTATGACATCGGTCATTTGACATTCCTTATCGGAAAGAAGTTGGCTTACATGGATGATCTTATCAAGTTCTTGGATCTTCCACAAGAAGGCGAAAAGAAGCATTTAAGAGGATCATTCGAATAAATTGATTCCTCATTCTATATTAACATATCTAAAGTGATGAATAGGATTATTATAAAGATTCACTAATGGTTATTCTCTACAGAGCATATCAATTATACCGTATTGGAAAACGAACTTAGAATCTCCTTTGTGCGAAAAGTTATTTAATTTACAATGAGAGAAAACAACACAAATTCATAATGAGATTCAAAACAAATAAAATTTTTTACCTCTCTATTTCTCATTTAATTTGAGCAATAAATAGTAAGTTGTTGATAGTGAGTGTGAGTTTAAGTATGTGAAGTTAGAAGGTTTTTCCCTTGAGACCTTTCTTGAAAATTGGTCTTAGAACCGCGGCGCTGGTGCTTGCAAGTGCACACGTGCGTGATTTCACGGCATAATGCAAGCTTGATTCAAAATAGACTATCTTGAATTGTTTTCCCAGCATTAACGATTATAAAATCTCACCGGGTAGATAATCATTCTCAAATGTAACAGATATCCATGTGTTTTATAATCACTCTGAGATTAATCACTCAAAATTTCTTCTAATAACTGCCGCCGATTCAGAACATCAACACCGGCAAGTTGTTCTGAAAATTTAATAAATTGCTCTTGAGCAGCTATTTAATTTATATACTGTAAATTAAACCTGAGCAATAATTAACAAATTCTTTTCAAATAAAAAAAGGTACCCGAGTTAGTGATGAAACTCGCAATTACTCTCACCCTCCTTACTTTCCTCCTCTCTTGCAGCTCTCTTGCTCAAGCACAGGACTGTAACGCGCTTCAAGCCACTCAAAACTTCGTCGATTATGTCATCTGCTTGAAATATCCAGTAGAAGTTCACACTGTTACCACTGAAGACGGTTACAAGCTTACTGTTTTCAGAATCCAAGCCAAAAACACCAAGATCACCGAAGGAAAGCCTGTTGTGTTGCTCCAGCACGGTCTTCTCGACAGCGCTGACGGGTGGATTGTCAACGACGAAGAGAATGCTCCTGGGTTCATTCTTGCCAACAAAGGATACGACATTTGGTTCGGAAACTCTCGTGGTAACAAGTACTCCATTGATCACAAGGCGTTAGACCCAACAAACTCTGAAGAATATTGGAAATTCTCCTGGATGCACATGGGACAATACGATCTTCCAGCACTTTTCACTTACATCGCTGAAAAGACTGGCCAAAAGATCAACTACGTTGGTCACAGTCAAGGAACGACCCAAATGTTCGCTCATCTCTCTAACCCTGATGGAAAGAACAAGGCCATCACTTCAAATCTCAGAAAATTCGCTGCTTTGGGCCCTCCAACCTACATGGCACATGTCTCATCGAAATTCTTTGTCACTATGGCCAAGGTCCCATACTTGCCTGATGCTCTGACCTACCTCTTCCCATACGGCATCTTCCACCCTAACTGGGTATCTACTGTAGGCGGATCTCTCCTCTGCAAGTACATGGAATGGGCCTGCGCCAACACTATCACCCTTATCGGTGACGTTGACCCTTCTCTCGATAACCTTGATAGACTTAGCGTGATCATTAAGCACTATCCTGGAGGCACCAGCGTTCAAAACCTCCACCATTGGCAACAAGAGATCGTGGGAGGTGGCAATTTCGAAAAGTATGACTATGGAGCAGACTTGAACCAGCAGATCTATGGACAATCAACCCCTCCAAAATACGATGCTAGCCTTATCACTGAAGATGTTGCACTCTTCGTTGGAAATGGTGATGAATTGGCGACTGCTCCTGATGCGACCAAGTTCTACAACGAAATGACCAATGCGAAGAAGGAGATTCACTATTATGACATCGGTCATTTGACATTCCTTATTGGAAAGAAGCTGGCGTATATGGATGACCTCATCAAGTTCTTGGATATTCCACAAGAAAGTGAAACAAGATATTTGAGAGGAATCTCCGCATAAACTGAATCGTTATTATTATTAATAATATCAAAGATTATTATGAGAAATCAATTATGCTCGAGCTTTATTATGATGCATTAGGATCCCCTGCTCAACGTAAATTGAGAAGCTCTACATTTAATTTCACCATTTAAGCAAATTAAATGCCATTTAAACAACAACAGCAACCACAAAATTTCGTTTCTTTGAGTTAGGATTTATCACTATTCTTACTTATAAATAGGAATCTATGCTATTTTCTTTGTTGAATGAGCATGAACCTGTAAATCATAAACAGAATGAGTGTTGAAAAGAGTTAAGCTCACTCTATACATGGCTTACATAGGCGATACGAGACTCATATAACATCATGTGATGAAATATTTGTAACTTTAGATAACGCTTGGAAGGGTGAATTAACTTACCAATTTCATATATTATTCAACAGGTTTAATAATCTTCAAGCAAGTAAATATCACTTCCCTATCGGTCGTTGAGAAGGCTGGGGTTTCTAAGCTGAACTGGATTTAAGTGTACTAATATACGTCTCACTTCGCGATCTACACATCGTCTCGTTCTTCGTAACGAAATTGTTCCACTCTGGATAAGGCGTGTTCAGTATTGTCCAAGCAACGTTATTGCTCACATCTTTCGCTCTCTCTTCACCAATATCTTCATCGGATAGAATTAAACACTTTAGATTCACCCAGGCCGGGTTATTGCGTAGAGGGTCAAGCCAATTGTCATCAATATTATTCGCTTGTACACGAAGGATATTCAAATTCGTCCAAGTCACGTTCTTGCTTAAATACTCCGCTCCTTTGTTGCCAATACCATTCCACCCTAGATAGAGCGCACGTAAGTATCTCCACGTTTCATTCAAACTCAGAGACTTAGCTCCATTTGCACCGATATTATTCTCTTGCAGATTAAGCACGTGTAGATTGGTCCAGGTCTCACTGTTACTCAAAGATTTGGCACCTGCCTCACCAATGTTATTTCGACAGAGTATCAGCGTATGAAGAGAGGTCCATGTCGTATTTTCGCTCAAATGCTTAGCCCCGGCTTCTCCGATCTGATTGTCGTATAGATTCAGCACATGGAGATTGATCCAAGTGGTATTTTGACTCAAACTTTTCACTCCTTCTGCAGTAATGTTGTTTCCATAGAGATTCAATGTATGTAGAAGGTTCCAGGCCTCGTTCAAACGCAGGAGCTCTACTCCTTTGTCACTGATCTTGTTTCTCCCGAGATTGAGAGTATTCAAATTCTTCCAGACTGTGTTCCTGCTTAAATGCTCAGCACCGTTTGCTCCAATATTGTTTTCTTGTAACTCAAGTGTATGCAAGCTACTCCAGGTCGTATTTTGACTCAGATATTTCGCTCCTGCTTCACTTATTTTATTTCGGCCTAATTTGAGCATACCAAGGTTCACCCAGACTGATTTGTTGCTTAGAAACCAAACGCCGTGATTACCAAGCTGGGTGCCTTCTAAATATAGTGCATATAAGAACTTCCAGGTAGTGTTGTAGCTCAGCTGCTTAACGCCCGAATCTCCGATCGGATTCCCTTGTAAATTGAGTGATTCCAGGTTTTTCCAGCTTTTGTTGTCCCTTAGGTGTTCAACTCCTTTCACTCCAATCCCATTAGACTGTAAATTAAGCACACAGAGCTGGGACCATGTTTCATTCGAACTCAGAGACTTAGCTCCTTCATCACCGATATTATTTTCCTGCAAATCGAGTTCTTGCAGAGCCAACCAATTCCCGCTCTTGCTCAATAACACAGTGTCTTGATCTTCATTTTCAGTCTCTCTTTTATGGAAAGAATGGCAGATTGGCAAGGTTTCAATCTTACTCAGATATCCAGCTCCTTTACTACCAATATGATTGCCTTGCAAATTAAGTATCCGTAAATTCGTCCAAGTTTGGTTCTTGCCTAGCTTTTCGGCTCCGCTTTCACCGATATTATTTCCTTGTAGATGGAGTTCCTGTAGCTTCGTCCAGGTTTTGTTCCTGCCCAGCCTCCTAGCTCCAGAGTCATTGAGTTTATTTCCTTGTAAATTCAGGACACGTAGATTAGTCCATGAGGTATTGTTGCGCAAATACCGGGCGCCTGTCTTAGTAATCTCGTTCTCCCGGAGGTCGAGCCTTTGTAAGTTAGTCCAGGCCGTTGGCATTTGACTCAGAATCCGCGCTCCTTCGTCACGTATCCAATTTCCTCCGAGATTGAGCGACATTAGGTTTTTCCAGGTTGTATTCTTGCATAAATACTCCACTCCTCGAGTCCCAATGATATTGCCTTGTAAATCAAGTCTTTGTAAGTTAGTCCAGGTTTTGTTATGGCTCAGGTATTTGATTCCGTCGGTATTTATTTCATTAGAACCCAACAACAGTTCCTTTAGATTTACCAACTGGTTGTTTGCTTGATAAATTGTTTTTAGTAAGCTGACTCCAAGTTTATTACTGCTCAAGTTCAAGGTTTCAAGCTGAGTCCATTGGACATTCCCCCCGATTTGGCAGCCACCGTCTTTTTCAATTCTGTTTTCGCTAAGAGAAAGTATTTTTAAGCTTTTCCATGTCTTGTTCAGCCCGATAGTTTTCGCAGTTTTGTCTCCAATGTTATTACAATATAAGTTCAGTTCCTGCAGTTCGACCCAAACTTGATTTTTTCCGATTGAAACTCCGCCTCTGTCTCCAATGTTGTTACCCGACAAATTCAATCTCTTCAGGTCCTTCCATATCATATTTCTTCCTATCGCGTCGGCGGTCTCGTCACCCATGCAGTTCTGAGATAAGTCAAGCTCTTCTAGTTTGACCCACAATTTGTTGCTTCCAATGGCAGCACCGCCTTTGTCGAATATATTGTTACTCGCTAAATTGACCTTTTTCATATTAGCTCAAGCACTATTGTTGCCTATCGCAACAGCGGTTTTATTCCCGATGATGTTCTGTGCTAGGTTAAGCTCTTCGAGCTCGGTCCATGAGGTTTTTGTGCCTATGATGACGCCACCGACGTCGGTTATACTATTACACTCGAGATCAAGCTTCTTGAGATTTACCCAAGCGTTATTGTTTCCGATCACTATAGCACTCTCGTCACCAAGCTGGTTTTCTGCTAAAATGAGCTCTTTGAGATTCACCCATGTCGTATTGCTTCCAATTGTGGTACCTCCAAGATCAGAAATTCCATTGCCGCGTAAGTCTAACCTCGTTAGATTCGTCCAATTTCCGCCATTTCTGCTGATTATCAATGCGGAGAAGTCTCCTAAACCACAATTATCTAACTCGATGTTTACAGGCGATGACTTCAATGCATATTCGAGGATTTGGGTTAATCTTCCTTCGATGAGGTCTGTTTCGAGTTTGTTTTTCCAAATTGGGCTGACTCTGATATAGAAAGCGATTTCGGGGCTGATTTTATTCCCTCGGAGTGCCAATTTCTTCAGATGGATCCAAGTAATTTGATCGCCACTGAAAGCATGGGCGCCTTCATCGTGGATGTGGTTGGATGACAAATCCAGCTCTCTTAAACGACTCAAGCTGGTGTTGTTTGCAATAGCTATTGTGGTTTTATCTCCAAGGGCATTTGCGTTGCATTCAAACACCTCAAGGAAATCCCAGCGTTTCTCCTTAAATAAGGTTTCACCGCCTTCGTCTGTAATCTTATTGGCTGATAATGCAAGCTTCTTCAAACTCTTCCAAGTCGGATTAGCACTTATCGCAGAAGCGGTGTTATCGCCTATGGCGTTTTTGGATAAGATTAACTCTTCAAGCGCAATCCAGGATGTATTGTTCGCTATTAACACACCTCCTTCGTCAGTTATTTTGTTATAGCCTAAATCGAGCAGCTTTAGATGGACCCAAGTTTTATTCTTGACTATCTCCTCAACGCTTGCATCACTAAGCTCATTGTCAGATAGCCTCAGCTCGATGAGGCCACTCCAGCAGCAATTCGATGCTATCTCAATGCCGCCTTCATCATCAATTCTATTGTTACTTAAGTTTAATTTTTTCAGGCTCGTCCAAGTTACGCTTCTACCAATTGAACTAGCACCTCTCTTGCCCACTTGATTAGTGGATAAATCCAACTCTTCAAGTTTAGACCATACAATGTTGTCTCCGATGACAGTAGTCTCAATATCAGAAATCTTGTTTGAGTGCAAAGAGAGAACTTTGAGATTTGTCCAACAGCGATTCTTTCCCATAGCAATAGCACCATCATGAGAGATATTATTTTGAGACAGGTAGAATTCTTCTAAAGCTATCCAAACTTTATTATTCCCAAGAGAGGCAGCGCCATGATCGCCGATATTATTGGCTGCTAAGTTTAATACCTTTAATTTTTGCCAGCATGAATTCTGGCTGATAGCAAAAGCGCCCTCATCACCGATGAGATTATGTGACAAATCAACAACTTCGAGGCTTTTCCAGGCCAGATTGAGGCTTATTGCGCTTATGACTTCAACACCAATGTTGTTATTTGATAAATCGAGCTTTCTTAGTTTCTCATTACCAACCTTCATCATCACAAGAGTTTCACTATCATAGATGGAAACGTAATGAGTTGACAAAGAGTAATATTCGTAGCTCGTACCCGAGAACAAGCGAACGCTCAAAAAACATCCATGTTCTTGGTCTGGATTGCTGATTGTGTCAGCACGCTTTACATCATTCCCTTTAAGTGACAAGACCTCCAAATTGATCCATGTTTTGTTAGATTCAATTGCAATGACGCCTTTGTCTTTGATCTCATTGTAATCGAGATACAATTCTTTGAGATTAGCCCAGGTTTTATTTTTCCCGATCTCAAAACCTCCGTCTTCGTCGATCTTGTTGTTAGATAGGTTTAATTTCTCAAGGTTTTTCCAAGTTTCGTGGGTCATTATCTGCGAGATGCTTGAAAATTCAATCTCGTTATCCGCTAAATCAAGGACTCGAATACCTTTCCATGTTGTATTCGTTGCTAATTTGACTGCACCGGTATTACCGATTCCATTACGCGTTAAATAAAGCTCCTTCAAATTTCCCCATAATTTATTGTCGCCAATGACGGAAGCTCCTTCATCTCCAATGCTATTGTACGATAGATTCAATACTTCTAATTGCTTCCAATCTGAGTGCTTGACTAAAGCGATAGCACCTTGAGGACTAATGTTAGTGTCGGCCAACGAGAGATTCTTGAGGTGGCTTAAAGCTTTGTTCTTTCCGATCGCCTCTGCAAGAGTGTCACCAATCTTATTTCCTGACAAATTTAACTCTTCGAGTTTACTCCACCTCACATTGCCTCCGATTTCAGCGCCACTTTTGTTCGTGATTAGACAGTTTTCGAGAAGAAGTCTTCTGAGAGATATTAATGAAAGGTTCTTTGCTAATGAGCTTGCGCCCTCGTCGCCTATATCAATGTTTGAAAGTACTAATTCCTGCAAGTTCGTCAAGGAGGTATTGTGAATTAAAGCAAAAGCTGCTTCTTTGGTGATCTCTAGATTGCTTAAATCCAAGAATTGAATTTCAGGAATCCAAATAATGAGCAACTCCTTCAGGCTAAGGTCTGTTTCAGCAAAGAAACCCTCTCGGCTAAGATCATTAACGTCCAATTTTAATTTCGCACGCTTTTTTAAGATGTCAACGAACTCGTCTTTCCTTTCATCTTTGCATCGATCGAGGACGCTCATAAAGTCATGGTGCAATGTTTTGACAGCAGTTTCAAAATAGCCTTCCACTTCTTTACATTGTTGTGAGTTTGCTTGTAATATATCTTTGATTTTGTCAGCAAATTCTGCGTTCAAAGCTCGCATAAAAATCGCAACACTATTTAACTTATTTTCTCTGAGATATATATGCTGCAGGCCACTCAATGCGGTATTAGCTGTTAGCGCCCTGGCCCCAGTATCCCCAATCACGTTTTTCTGCAAGTCCAATACTTCAAGCTTAGTCCAAGCCCTGTTTTTAGCCAATCCTAAAGCTCCCTCATCTCCAATCACATTCATCGCCAAATTTAAGCTTTTCAATTTAGTCCAGGACATATTCTGTCCTAGACCAATCGCTCCTCGGTTTCCTATCAAATTTTGTGATAAATCAAGAATCTCAAGGTAAATCCAGGAATGAGAAATCCCAATAGCTCGCGCACTCTCGTCATTTATCGATTTTTGGTTGAAATCTAGCTTGGTGCTATCTCTTCCCATGGAAACATTCAAGTTTTCTATGAATCGCTTTTCTTCACTCTCATTAAAACCGTACGCGCCTCGTTGATATAGCAGCATTAGATTTGAATCCGATAACCCAATAACATCGCTAATATTCACTCCTGACAGCTTTAATCCTTCTTGCGATATCATTTCTTTCTTCGCTTTATGAGTCGAGATACCATTAGCAACATCCCATATTCTAATGGTTTTATCGCAGCTTCCAGAGAGGATTTGCGTTCCGTCAGGACTGAACTTACAGCATGTAACTTTGTCCTTATGACCTGTAAATTCATGAGTAAAGACGTTCATTGAAGTATTCCAAACCAAGAGAGAGTTATCTTTGCTTGGGTAGGCAATTTGGTTACCGTCTGGACTGATATCATATGATTTGTTATCATCTTTTGCAGTACCAAGTTCGAGAATGAGAGCTCCTGTACTGACATCCCATAGCTGAGGGGTTCCCTCTTTACAGCAAGTGATAACCTTTTTTCCATTTGAGGCGAGAGTGCAAGTCTCGAAAACGTGCGCAGTGGTGTTTTGAATTCTTTTCAGCTCACGAATGCTCCCGGTCTTGAGGTCCCTTTCAAAAATGATTATGCTCGTTCCCATTCCAGCCGCTACCCGAGCGCCAGTTTCATCGAAAGAAAGACAATTAATTGCATCTTCAAACTGCGAATAAGGTAATTCGCCAAAACTCACACCTGTTAAGTTTGCTTTACGTAAATTTGCATTTTCGAGGCAAGAACTCGCGAAATTTACGTTTGTAAGGTCCGCACTCTCGAAGTTGGTACCTTCAAAAGACCCATGGCTTAGATTTGCATTCGGGATTTTAATGCGGTTCAGATCCTTGTTGCTAAAGTCATAATTTATCGCATTGAGAAGCGTGATAGCATTTGTGGCAGTCGCTGCGATTAAAGTCGGTGCACTGTTTTCTCTGGATTCCTCGATTTTCTTGAAACATTTCTCTTCCAATAATGGGTCCAAGATAAAAGCATCTTTGAAAAACGCTATGACTCCAGGATCTTGTGTAATCATGGCTGGCGTCAGCTTAACGACCCCGCTGAGAGCGAGGTTTTCGTCTATTATGATATCCAAAATGCTTTTCGCTGCAAAATACTCCAGGAAGGACTTATGGATGAACGAATATTGGTGATCATTTTGCCTTCGCAGAGGACAGCCATTTCTCGCTTTCGCTACCTCCGGGTTATTATCGCTAAAATAGCCTTCCCAGAGTTGATCGCCTTTGACTTTAATTTCCACTTCCCTCTTAGAATGTAAAATCAAGGCAACTTTACCCGAAAATTCTCGAAAAGATTTGACTGCCTCCCATTCGTTTGAATGGCCGCTGCTTTGGCTCAACCGCATCTCTTGCTTGGCGAACCAGTGCTCCATGAAGCGCTCATAAATCGCATATTTGTTGAAAATCACGGGCTCTGATGTTTCTTTCAACTGCTCTTTGCTCATGAGCATATTTTGCTTAGCTTCGATGTATTCATCGATACGAGGGAGCGATTCCGCCACGAGTCTTAACATAAATGGATTCGCAATGAGTTCTTTGAGGTTTGGGGTTGCGTTGATCTTTTTTAGAACCTTTGTGTAAGAATCACCTTGCCTTTCTGCTCCATTCACATATTTCATGAGGTATTGTCGGATCTGTTCATCGTTGAATTGCTGTATTTCAAGTTCTTTGAGTTCACCGCTGGTCGGCTTGAACCATTGTGTGTAGCCTGAGGTGAGATATTGAGTTCTACAAGTAATAATAACTTTAATATTTTTCGAGTATCTTTCCAATTTCTGTATATTATAGAGATTCTGTTGGCATCCGCCGCTTATTTCATCATATCCGTCCATAAGTACCACCAGCTGAGAGCGCTGAGGATCATATTCATTACAATACTTCTCTCTAAGCACTCTCTCGAAGCTTTTATCGACGTTATATTTGTTGAACTTCTTTAGATCGATAAGTATCGGCATTGGAGAATCTTTCTGTTCCCTTCGCTTCAATAACAATCTCTGCTCAAGAGATCTTAGGGTCAATGATTTTCCCGCTCCAGACTCTCCTTTCACTAGCATTACGGATACGTTTGGGACTTCGTTACCACTGAAATCGAGATATTGATCCACAACTATAGTAAACTCTTTTATCTGCTTTAATGGATCGTTTTCGTCAATAACATGTGGATCGATGTAATAAAAGAGCTCCTCTTGGTACGCTTGGCTTTCAGCTGACCGGGCTTGCTCCGCAGTGCTCTTTTTCTTCATACTAGAGCCCATCTGTTCTTCTAATAACTTTCGTGTGTCGTCTAAATATTCCCGATACGCTTGGATCATCTCGGCTTTACGTTCTAATAGCAGCTTTGTCAGTTCCTCAATCGTTAACTGGTTGTAGGTGACGAAGTGATGTGCCCCTTCCCGAATGAAAAAGCCTCTGAACGTCGCCTCATTCGTTTCCATGATCTTAAACAGTGTTAGCAAGAACTCCTTTTTCGTTCCGTTTGGAAGGTCTTCGAAGTTCAGTTCCGTCTCCTTGGGAGTCCCAGTAAAAGCAACTCTAATCTTTCGGTTTCCTGAGGCATCATTCATTGCAAACGCCTCTCCAGGGTCGATTTTGATAGACTGAGCATAGGCTCCCTCAATCGGGTGAGATATTATTTGAAATCCAATATTACCGCCTCCTGAGCCAAGGACATCAATATCATTGATTAAAGTAGCAACTGCCAAGATATTTCCCAATCCTCTTTCTGGGATCCTCGTTCCATCAGCCAGAACGATCTCTTGGTTCGGGTTAGGGCTTGACAGCTTGAAGTTTTCGCCAAACGCCTCCTTATAAGTCCGAAAGTTTTCGAAAAGTTCGCTCATAACGTGCATGGACTCTTTTCCCTCAACACCAGGAACCTCAACAACATTCGTCATTTTCTGGAGGGATAATTCAATCTTCGGAACCTTCACTCCGAAATAAGCATAGATATCTGCTGCGATTCTCTCCTTGATCGCTAAGGCTTCCGCCAATTTAGCATTCGAAGTTGATGACTTTCCTAGCCATTCTTTACTTGTTGCGATTTCTCGGAAGATCCCGCTGCTTAGTGAGTTAGAGCACGGAAATCGTGGCTTTCCTGTGTTCACAAAGTGCTTGTCTCTTCGTTTAATAGGATCCAGCCAAGGTGAGTTTGAAATCACTACAGTTTCCTTTTTGCGTGAAGTTTGGCCATTTCTACACACACCATCAAGCCTTTGCGAGGTTTCACATTCAGTTTGGATATGACTAAGCTTTTCCTTGGTTTCTTCAGCCATTTTCTCTCCATCATTCTTGTTTGATATTCCATTATCATCAGACTTTGGCTGTGGCATTTCTTTGGATTGGCTCACGCCGTTAAGCTTCTTTGGAATTTCTCTGTATCTAATCACATTAGGAGCCATGTGTGAGCTTTTGTTGCCCATACTCAGACTTCTATTCTTCTTCAAAATTGCTCTGCCTGTCCTTTGACAGTAAGCGTGATTCGAAGTTTCCATTTCTCTTTCATGAATTCCAGTTTCAGGTTTTCTCAGATCTACTCCTGTTCTATTCTTGCAATCGTTTTGCTTTCGAATATCACCGATTGTAGGTATATTTTCAGTTCTCTGAGATCTTTCCTGACCTATTCTTACACCATTTGTCTCAAGAGTTTGTGATCTCTGTGATGTTTGTGAACCAGGTAGGTCTCCTTGAGCACAGCGTATTTCAGATGATTGATTTGTGTTGAGATGTTCAGAACCTGTTGTATTAGGTTCCCGATCCATTTTATTTTAAATCTGAATTAAAGTGCCGGTTTTTTCGCACCGGATAAATTTGGGACTGATTCAAGAGGAAGGAAGACCTAGAACAGTTCTTCGACTGCTAATCTAAAAAATCGGTTAGATAATTAAGCTATCCCATTTTAGCGTAGAAAAAGCTTGCTACAGCATGAGCTAGGCTAAACAAGAATGTATGACGAGCATTCCACGGGTACGAATTTAACAGACAAATTGTGAGTCATTTCTCCATGTATGATATTCACTCGGTATATGCTTACAATCTCAAGTGCAATTATTAAATAGGAACTATAGCCTCAAAAGTTGTTTGCTGACTTTTCTTTCTTCAGCAGCCGTACGTTCTTCATAACCATGAATTATCTTTCTGTTGAGTTATTTATGCGCTGTTCTTGCCCTCGGGGATATAGATCAAATGCATTTCTTGATCATACCCAGAGATTTTTTTGATTCGATCGATAATGAAGTATCCTCTTCTTTCCAAATGAATGATTGCTCCTATTCATTAGGAAATATCGCCAAGTTAGACCAAGGAACAAAGAAGTAATTTTTTCTTACTCTCTGAAAGCGCATTCAGATTGGTTTCTCCATAGACTTGTGTCACAACCTCAGTTTTTTCATTTACAGCTGACTCAAAGTCATCAATGACGTCCGTCTTCGCCACTTTGAGTAAATGATCATATTCATGCAGATGAAGATTCACCTTAAAATTATATCGATTAAACAGTGTTTCAATAAATCAATTATCATCGAACTATTTCTTACTAATGAGTTTTGCGGTAGCCAACTCAATTTCTTCGTCGTTGTAAAGTCCTTATCATTTTCATCTAATTCGCCTTCGATGTAGAATCTCTCGCCATCCTCGCATTTTTTCTTGATGATGCAATTCCCCCATTTCATGAGAGTAATTTTTTCGTTAACTACAATATTCTTTGCATCCTCATACTCTAAATAAAGAGTATTCGATCGAGGTAAAGCTTTATTCCCAAGCTCAGGATTTTTTGGATGTAATGACACTGTTAACGGGTCGAGCTCAAACTCTTGATTGGTAATTTTGAGCGTGCAAACTCTTTCTTTAGAAATAGTGAAGTATCTTCCGGCTTGTGGGTCAATATATTTCTTGTTGATAGTCCAGAGCTGCAGATTAATTATAATCTTAACAAAAAGTTGCTAAAGCATAATATTGCCTTATCCCAATTTTGGGAAGCCATGCTAGGTGACGGCGCTTGCTCGAGCATGAATACCGTTAACGCTTCTTTCGTAATTCCTCTTCTTGTAAGGCCTTTAATAGTCGGCAGTCTCGGATCATCCCATCCTTCTATTAGCAATTTTAGTTTAGAACGACGCAAATTCGCAAATGAATCTCATACGGACTTTCCCCTTGTCCATGAACCAGATAAGCCTTCGCTTTGATAGAGTTGTGTAATCCATACTGAATCTAGTAAACAGGACAACAGTCGGCTTTGGGAGTTTAAGCGCGTCTAGAATCCTTTCATGAGTTTTAGTCGGTTCTTAGTAGAAAACAAATAATGCCCTTACCACTCATGGAGCTCTTCTCGGATTTGATGCTCAAGCGTTTTGAAGCTATGAGTGACTCCTTCAAGGCTCTCCACGATCGGAGAAACCCAATCATAGGCCGGATAGACCTTATATTTCGTGCCCACGCGGTGATGCAGTTTATCAGAACACCTGTAAAACACAGGGTCTCTCATGGCCGGATTCATGGAGGACATATTAATCTTTCCTCGCACGTACCACTCTTTGGCAGTGCCTTCTCTCATCTGAGCCCAGATCTGAAGATTTTCGTCAGGAGTCTTATTTCTATGCTTGGAATCTTTTTGCTCCATTCTTTCTTTCCTCAATACCTCCGCCGAACTGTCGTCGCAGTAAGCTTTCCCTTCTGCGATGGCTCTTGTCATCAGTTCTTCCAGCTTGTCGAAATAATCTGATGAATAGCTGACAGCATCAGGGACGATGCCAAGCATCGTTAAATCTTCGGAGAACCCTTGATCATAACCAATATTTTCATTGGTTGGAGCTGTATCGTCGAAACGGAGAATAAGCTTCCCTTTATACATTTTGGCGAAATGGTAATTCAACATTGCGGACCTCACGTGTCCAATATGTAGATATGGAGACGGTTCCGGTGAAAAGCATGTGACAACCTCATCTTCAGTCGCTCCTTTGAACTGAGGCTTGAAGAGTTCGTATGCTTTTTGGATGTCAGAGGCGCTGGAGCCGGAGAGCACTGGCTCAACCATTTGAGTTGAGAATATCTGTGTTTAGGTTAATTTAATAGTTGTAATGTTGTTTGGTTTATGAGGAAATAAAATCGAATCATGTTAAATGGAAATGTGTTAATTATGATCAGAAATCTCGTCAGTAACATTAGCATCAAGCAACAAAGGAATCTCCGGAATAAGAGAGCTTCCTGGTAAAATTACCATATGTTACGCAGTTGGAAGTATTGTAAACTCCAGATCAAAGCATCGTTATATAGAATCATTTGTACATTAGCAACAAGAGAGATACTTGAAGATTTGGTGATGAGGTAAGGATTTACTTTAAACCAATCCACAGAATTTAGGAAATAGACATATGTAACATTGCAAGATGTGTTGACTTTGTCGACACTGAGTTCCTCTAGAGATCCATTGAAAATGTGATGCATATGCTTGAGAATATATAAAACTAAAATGAAAGCATTTATCAAACATTTTAAGCTGAAACATCATCGCTTTTCGGAGTTTACTATTTTCTGGATAGTCTAATTTGAACCTTAACTCTCATTTAAAGCCGGACTTGCCGTCAGGGATAGATATCAAATGCATTTCTCGTTCAGTCTCAGAAGTTTTTTCTATTCGATCGATAATGAAGTATCCTCTTCTTTCCAAATGAATGATTGTCCCTATTGATTAATACATATCACAAGTTAAACCAACCAGCAAGTAATAATTCTTTTCCTACTCTCTGGGAGCGCTCTTAGGCTGGGTTCTCCAAACCCTTGTGTTACAATCTCGCTCTTCTCGTTTACAACTGATTCGAAGTCCTCCTCAAAGGCATCAAATTTCGGTACTTTGACCAAGTGATTGTATTCATGCAGATGGACATTGACCTTTATATTATTGAGTTTAACAAACCGGTAAATTCAAACAATAATTACCAACAAATCGCATTTTGGAAGCCAATTCAGTTTTTTCGTCGCCGTAAAGTCAGTGTCATCCGCTGCGAATTCGCCCTCAAGGTGAAATTCCTCACCTTCCTGACGAATGCTCTTAATGATGCAATCCCCCCATTTCATCAAAGTGATTTTTTCATTCACTTTCAACTCTTTCCCATCTTCATACTCTAGATAAAGAGTATTCGATCGAGGTAAAGCTTTATTTCCAAGTGCAGAATTTTTGGGATGTATAGGTACTGTTACCGGGCTGATCTCAAGCTCTTGATTGGTAATCTTCAGAGTGCAAATCCTTTCTTTCGAAATAGCGAAGTACCTTCCAGCTTGTGGGTCAATATAGACCTTGTTTAAGGCCCAAAGCTTCAGTAAATTGTTAATTTTAGCTTAGAGAAAGACAAAAAAGTATGAGATACCTTGCTCCAGTCCTGGAGGCTTGTAGTTGTAGCTTTCGCTTGCTCAAGCATGAACTCCGTTAGTGTCTCTTTTGTAAGCCCTCTTCTCATCAGTCCTCGTACAGTAGGCATCCTCGGGTCATCCCAGCCCTCTATTCAACCATTTTTTCAGTTGAAGTTGTCAAACGATGAATTTAATCTCATACCAACTCTTCCTGTGTCAAGAAACCATTGAAGCTTTCGTTTGGATAGAACCATATAATTCAGGTTGAATGTTGCAAACTCAACGAGATCCGGCTTTCTTAGCTTCAGAGTATCTAAAACCCTCCACGAGAATTAATAAGTTTTGCAATTGCTTGATAAAATAGAAATCTCTCTTACCACGCATACAACTCGTTTCTCGGAGAAAATTCAAGCGACCTCAACGCATGAGTGACATCTTCGATGCTATCAGCAATCGGGCAAGCCCAATCATACGTTGGATAGACCTTATATTTCGTTCCGACGCGGTAATGCGGTACGTCTGAGCATCTGTAAAACACTGGATCACGCATACAGGCATTCGCTGCTGACATATTGATTTTCCCTCGAACGCACCACCCTTGCGCCTTCCCCTCTCTCATCTGAGCCCAGATCTGAAGATTCTCATCGGGTGACGTGTTTCGGTACTTCGATTCGAGTTTTTCCATTCTCTGTTTCCGCATAGTCTCAACTGAGCTATCATCACAGTACGCTATCCCTTCTGTGATAGCCTTTGTCATAAAGTCTTCATAGATATCGAAATAATCTGAAGAATAGCTGACAATGTCAGGGAGGATGCCAAGCATTGCCAAGTCGTCCATAATCGCTTGAACGTAATCGGAATTCTCTATCGCTGGGTTTGTATCGTCAAAGCGTAAGATAAACTTCCCTTTATACATTTTTGCAAAATGGTAGTTCAACATAGCAGGTTTGATATGTCCAATATGTAAAAATCCAGATGGTTCAGGTGGAAAACGAGTTACAACTTCTTCTTCTGTTGCTCCTTTGAAGAGAGGTTTGTAGAGCTCATAGAGTTTTTGAATTGCAGATGAACTGGAGCTCGAGTATGCAGGCTCGACCATGTTAAAGAAATCTTTGTGAATTTATTTTGTATTTGGGATACTGACGATGATTCTGTTTATTTGAAAGAAAGGCAAATTAAATTTATTTAATTGTTGGGAATCGGGAATCATGTCAAAAAATTTCGTAGAAATAGAAACAGATGTACAAGATAGAAATCATATACCTTCAAGAAATATTAAGGGTTATAGCAGTGGCAGTTTAAATCATATACAACTGAAAAAAGCTCAGTTAAATCCTAGGGACTGCCTTGCCAAATTTTGAATACTTTGCGCTAGCAATGTAGTCTTTTATGAAATTTATCAGGTCTTTCGATAATGCTATAATCAACATTAATTACAAATGCAATAAAATGTTACAGTAGCATGAAAAAAACAAAAGTGTTGAAACACCGTAAGAACTTTAACTACAGCAGATCTTTCAATATTTTGACTCTTTTCTCTTGCTCTCTTTCGGTTCAAATAACCTTTCTCTGTTTGAAAGATGAATTTTGGAAGTTTTTGGAGGTATTTACTTGAGCTAATGCCAGTCAACGACAGAGCTTAGTTTCAAAATAGCATCAGACCACCTCACTGATTTTGGTAAAGCATTCAAAAGGTCAGTTTTAAACAGCTTCCTTGGGATTCATCCCAAGAGTTTCAAAAATTTCTTTCGTATCCCATTTTACTCAAAGAACTAAGGTATATTCTAAAATTAGTCTGCTTACTTAGTTAGAAATACGCATAATACTTTCAATTTTAAAATACTAGAGGAATTTGAATGCGATGGAGCACCATTTCACTTAATTTCATAACAATTCTTCAAGTTCAATAATGAATTAACCATAAACCACAATCAGACATTCAAGCTCAAATATAGATATTAAAAAGCAATAAAATATCTGCAGTATATATCATTTTGAATTAACTTGCTCTTGGCTTCTACCATCAGATATCTACTGGTTCTTTTCGCAGCTTCATCGCCAGCCTTTTATTCATAAAATAATCCTCATCGAGTTTTGATTGGCATTGATATTCGATTAATTTCATATCAATGAAATACAGCGCCAGATATGTCTGGTTTATCAGTACGGCCAAAATCCCTGAAATACTGCTCATTGAAACGAGCATTTGATAATATTCAGTCTTCAAATACATCGTCGCTAGAATATCCAAACAAAAATCTGTTATAAAAGATGGTTAGAAAATTATTAGAAGTATACACTTTACTGAGTGAAATGGTCGCACTACTGAAAGCAAAAACCATTCTTTTAAACTTGAATAATGAAGAGGCCGCAAACAATTTTTTCACAAATGTTTTATCTCTTTCGAGCGTGCTGAGCAGATATAGATTGATCGTATTGAACGCCAGCATGGATGTCAAATGCATCTTCAAAAACACGTCTTCATTTGCTGAAGAAATCGAAAGATTAGGTCTACAACAGGGGAATATACCAAAATCAATACCTTGTAAAAGTTTGGTAGTTAGCTTCACGTTAGAAGCAGCGTAAATGAAGGAGCAGATAATGCTGAAAACCCCACTTGGGTAGCTTAAATTGACCATTATTAAATTAGTTTGATATTCTGGAACTGAAAATCTCTTCTTCATATACGAATACAAGATCCCAATCGTTCCTATTGACGTGATAGTGGAGAATAGATTCCCTATCTGCAGAATAATATCGAGGAATTTCAGAGGAATAGGATAATAAAGTGAATTTACTATATAAATCCATTTAAAAGCAGGATATATTTCAAGAGTGTGATGGAGCTTGTAGCAGCGAGCATGACTGTCAATTCCGCAGGAAATAGAGATTGGTATGATATTTGTAATCACGAATATCGTGAGACCGATTAGAGGTAGCAACTTGCTCGAAGGCAAAGCTGAACGGCGAGAAGGATGGTCTATTTGGAATGAAACCAAGCTGCTTGTTTCAGAATCGTGATGGCTGGCTGATTCATGCTCGAAATCTAATATATTGAGGCTTTTTGGACTCAACATGAGGATGCTGTTATTCTTATTCTTTGTTTCAAAGATGCTATTCGAAAGAATGTGAAGAGGTTGAGATGGAAGGTGATTTCTAGTTAATCAAGCAATCAATGACTGTAGCCAAGAGAAAAGTGGGCTTACCTCCAGAACATGGCTTCTCGGGTGTTGTGATTTCTATAATTTAGTTTATTCTGTGTAATTCGTTTTTTTATTGAACAGAGACGACTTGTTGCCGAAAAAAAGGAAGGAATGTTCCTTGGCGAATTAACGCATCAAAAGCAATAATCTTAAATTAATAGGTCTATTTTAGTACGGATAGTCGTTAAACAAGTAAAATAAAATCTGCAACAAACTAGATAACCAGTATAAAAAGTATAATTCGTATGATTTAGGATGCCTGGGCTCTTTGTCAGGAAGCAATAGATCTTGCTCAAGCAATTAAGGAGAGATGAGAGATGAAATCCGCTGTTTTTTGGTGCTGTTCACTTTTAACCGTTATACAGTCTGCATTTCACTATTGATATCAGTGGGGCAGTCGATAACTACACTATAAGAATATAAGAGAAGCCAGTAGACACAAAAATCTACTCTCATTTGCGATTTGCTAACTGGAAGCTAGGCATCAGCGAAATGAAAAATTATTAAAGTGGAGCAGAAACGAAAGAATTTTGCTGCTGATTTTCAGTCTATAGAGTGTGAATTGCTTCGTTTACAATATGTTTCTGTGCAATCTAATTTGCGGATATTTCCACATTGTAACAGGGTAGATGAGAAATGAGTAAAATTATCCAACCCCTCATATTTCACTTTCAAATACAAATCATTTTATAACACTCGAGATTCCCGCTAAAATTTGAAACATATTCACCGCTACAATATAAAATTAGTTATATCGACAAGTTAATTCACCCGCAATTTTTGATAGAAACCCGCCATACATCAAAGATCTCACTATTTTTGGTACTAAAGTACTCATTCCCTTGCTTAGGAACATGCGAAAATATGAATTGCATACGTTTCTACCCACCTCTAAAATCAATCATATTCGATTATTTCTCTAGAGCTGGTGTAAACCTCCATACGTTCACTGAGAAATATCTCCTTGAGCCTACCTCTTTGGATTGAGAGCTTGTAGGCCTCATTTTTCTCTCATCCAAGGCAGGTAAATAAAAAAATTGCCTCTTTAAGGCATAATTTTTTCCGGTTAAGAAATAAAAACTCGCGTGTTTTGTTAATTTAACAACTGCCTGGAAATAAAAAGTTGTATCCAGAACTCTCGCAGTTAATGTCGCTGTCCGAACTATTAGCTCTCGAATCCGAAGACCACAGGAGAGTCATTCTCAGCTTCGGCACATCCCCGTGCCGAGTCACCTTCATCCAGAACCCCATGATGAAAGATCCGAAACTCATACTAAAACACCAGTATGCAAAGGAGTGCCAAGACCATCCTTGCTTCGCCTATCATACCTCTGAAGACAGACGCCGCCCAGTCTTCAACACCGATAATATGGTCTCCCTGCTCTATAACCCGACCCCTTGCCCCGATTTCTATGAGAATTTCCTCTGCGACGATGTCGACGCATGCCAGTTCTCTCATTCTCAGGACGAGATGCTCTACCACCCTGCCTTTTACAAAACAGAGTTATGCCGCGCTGCTGCCTGCGTTTATGAAAATACCCCACTATTATGCCCTTACGTCCATCCAGGCGAGTCCTCTCGCCTGAAGATCGCTCGCGAATACAGCAAATTTGCGGCAAACGCTAAACCCAACGCTGAAAATAAGCCGAAGTCCTCAGTTCCATTGATGAATCTCAAAGAATTCAAGATTCAGCAATGCACGAAAAAAGGCGTACACGACAAAAAGCTTTGTCCGTTCTACCACAACGAAATCGACAGGCGGCGCTCGACCGTCGAGCATAACTATTGCTCGGAGCTGTGTCCTCATATCCTGAGTAATTTTTGCCCCTGTGACGATAACTGCCCCTTTAGCAAGAATAAAGTCGAGCAGCTCTATCACCCTGAGAGGTACAAGAAAAAGTTTTGCTCTAACTTCCCGTATCAGATTAACAAATGCGACTATGGGCAGTTTTGCTCTTTCGCGCATAACGAAGGGGAAATCCGCACTGAGTTGCTTTACAAGCAGAAACAGGATGATAACTTCAACATGACGAAGCTGAAGACGATATTTTGCCCGTTTAAGAACGATCACGAGAGAAGCACGTGCCCATATGCTCATAACGTTCAAGACTACCGAAGAAATCCTCAGTTGTATCATTACGAACCGGAGGAGTGTCCGTACTGGAAGAAGACAGATTCGATAAGCTCGTATGAGCAGGCGGGCTGTCCGAAGATGCTCGAGTGCAATAAGTGTCACGGGTGGAAGGAGTACGAATTCCACAGCGGAGTCTACAAGACTCGGCCTTGTACTAACGCCTCGAGGTGCCAGAAGAAAGAATGCGCGTATTTCCACTCAAATAAAGACAAGAGGTATTAGAAGTATTCGCTTGACCATACTCTTAATAATTGATGATAGAGTCGTTAATAAGCAGACCACAGCCACGTCGAATTTCAGTAATGATGATCAGGTAAAGAGCGAATGGGATTTCTTTTGTGAATTTGTGTTTTTCATTAGGTAATCATCAGTAAATCGACTTCGATGACGAAGAGCAATGTGGTAAATCAAGAGTTTTCCAGCCTCAAAGACAAGAAAAACGCGAGTAATTTCCTCCGGCCATTCATCCCTCCTCGCGGTATGTCCACCAAATTAAACGAACTTATCGCAGAAAATCTCGATGAACGTTCAGTCACTACCACGGCTACTCAAGAAAGCACCGCGACTCGCAGTGGGGAGAGACAAAAAAAACCAAACTCTCTACCAAGCTCGCTCCAAGGAAATCACCAAACGTTGTTGTTTGATACATATTCCACGAGGCACAATTCGAATATTTCTTCCGCAAAAGACTCAAAGGAGTCAAGCGAAGACGAGACCACATGCAATGGATTCGAAGAAGGTAAGCTATCATTGATATTTATGACTGGAAGCAAACACTCCTCCTCTATTAAAAATCTATAGGAAAACAAATGTCCACTCCTCATGGCGTGAAAGAAAGAACATCATGGGACTCCAAATCCTCTACATCAGATAAAGCCCAAGGCCCTGCTAAGCGCAAGCCTCTCAAACTTTCCCAGAAAAACAAACAATTCGTTCCATTAATGAAATATGAATTCATGGGAGACGCTTTTACAACGGAAATGTCGACGCCTCAGAAACACGTAAAAATAGCTTTTCGCTTCTCGAAAATAATTTTTTTCAATCAGCCGAAACAGCCGAGATCATTGGATGGCCTCTCGAAGACCCAACCGCGGTCAAACACTCCAGACTCATTCATGAATAGCAACTTGAACAGCTTTCTGCTCATTTCGGACAACAAATTCAACGTGAAAACCAGCCACCAAATGAACCTAATACCCGGCACTTACGGCTGTGAGTTATCAAAGAAACTCAGAAGCAAGGGGTTAGATCATCTCATCCCGACGCTTGCCACAGCGAATATCGAGCTAGAAGACTTGAAGAAGTGCTCGGTAAAGGCTAATACGAAGTTCGCTTCCTTGCAAGACAAGGACAAAGACGCGGTCCAAGAAATTTTCAATGAGACTCTTCAGGAGGAGAATGAAATCAATTCTTTAATGAATGATATCGACCGCTTTGCGGGTAAGTCCTATTATCATAGAGCTTTGCAATTGACGTGTTTTTCATTTAAAGGAAATGAGAACGAAGAGAACTTGATTCAGATGGAGGATATTGGGAAATTTGACCCAGAGGTGAATGCGTTTAGTTTTGGGTTAGGTAATCGAATGGGGTGGAATCTGAACGATATGGACCAAGGGGAAGGTGTTTCAAAATTTGAACAGTGGTTTAAAGGCTCGAACTGAGAGTTATGTACATCTTTTGTTATTTCAATCACTATTTTTGAAAGTTTTAATCGAGAAGTAAGCGTTTATACGTCTGCTTTAAATTTGAAAAGATAAGGCATACTCATCGAATGAGAATTTTTCATTATAGCTATTGTAATCGTTTCCAATTTTCGTATCAAACCTTTAAATCAACAAAAGTACTTATCAAACTTCCTTTGTCTTATAAAAGCGCCAAGGTTTTCTCTCTATGTTTTCTTACTATTTAGAAGCAAAAGGATTGAACTGCAGGAGATTTGGAGATAAACCCTTCATAAGTATCATAGATAGAAAATGAACACTTTGGAAATTAAATATTGAACGGATACTCCGAAAACTCGTGAGTCAGTTTTTTTATACACTGTAATTTGATAGTAAATTTATCAACGACCAGCAATGGAAAATCGAGACGGTATCGCTCAGAGCTATGAGTCATTGAGGCCAGACAAGCTCGGTCGTGATAATAGCTATCATCTCTTCTTCGACAAAGGCAGGTTCAGCTCCTCAGCGACTAACACCTCCGACGAGTCTAGAAAATTCTCGGAGCTTGCGCTTCATCTTGCGAAAAAGAAAAGTCAAAGTGTCGTCCATAACGTGGACGCGGATTCCGACCTCAGCAAGCTTTCTTCCAAAGCTTTGATCAAACTCGCGTCAACAGTCACCAAAAAAGGACTAAAAAAGACTATTTCAGACCTCGAAGAAACATATACCTCAATGCGCTCCTTTAAAATGATGAATGTGGCTCTATTGATCTATCAACTTATATTAGCAGCTGTGGTCTCTGTGATTCTCACGCAAAACTGGGAGCAAAGCAAAGAACAAATCTGTTTTTCGAAATGCATGAGGATTAGAACAGGCGCCGTTTATTACTTCAGTTTCCTGCTGTATTTAAGCTTAATTCTGGTGACGGTGAGCACGGTCTATGCTTTCAAAGCGTTTAATAAATGCTCCCGAAAGTATTTCATGACAATTAAGATACTCTATGTGATTTGCGTGGTCGCTTGGATCCTCAGCTTCAACGTCATAGCGATTCCTATTGGATCGTATTTACTCTTTAATTCGCTTCAGCTATCTGAAACAAGCAAAAAGCTCAGCGCACTCAATAGATTCAGGACTCATTCTATTTAAGATATGCTAATGAGGTTGCTCTAATGGATCTCCGAGGTGTTCTGTATTAAATTTATAATGGAACAGCGCTTGAATGTTTGAATGTGCCATTGTTTTTTCATATAAGCATTTTACTAATCTAATGAATTGAATGAGAAAAAACGTCGCACTGAATTAAATTTAGTGTTTTCTGCTATTCAAACTGCATTCATCTCATTGCTCCGATGAGCTGGACATATTTCTTTTCCTCCTTTCATTTTATTAGCTATTAAGATTAAAGTCACCTTCTAAATTTGGAATAATTGCAGCTCCTATACGAACTCATTTATTAGCCATTCAGTTCTTGTCAAACCTTCATCAATCACTCATACAATAAAAGTAAAGCTATCGAGATGCTGGGTGATCCTCAAACAGTCCTCTACAGTAGGCCAATCGAGCAAAGAATGAAAATATACAGATTTAATTCTGAATTTTAATTCTCAGCACTGCTTGCTTATCGCACTATAAAAATTACTTCCAAAGGGTTTATTGTTAATTATTAAAGAGTCTTTTAGAATCAAGACAGCTTATGACCCAATAAAAACGCTGATGATACCCAGTCAGAATTTCGAAATACTCGACATTAACCCAAATGGCCCGAGGATCAGGCTCGGGACCTCTCACTCATCGACGAAATCAGTCTCTTCCCCGAGCTACGGCGTCTTCCAACGTTTACATTCACCAGCTAATTACCTCAACACATACAATCGAGGGTCGAAATCCCCGACATTTGATTTTGTCACCAATCCCAGAGTACCCACCAGAGCCGACTCCAAAACCCCTCAACTTTTATTGTCGCCTAAAAGCACTACTACCTCCGATACGATGAAATCGTCTCTTGTGCATCAGCCGAAGGCTAATGACCAGAAACCAACAGCAAAAACTTCGATATTCCATAAGAAATCGCTCTCTCAGACTTCTTCATCTCATCATTTTCGTTTCCTATCAAGCAATCAAATCGACGAGTCCAGTTTGAGGCACGTGGAGCAGAAAGAACCGATCACATCCTATAAGAATCTGTTTAGTAAGATGAGTAAATTCTCATTACCAGAACTCGTTACACCAGGAACGAGGATGACGTCGCCTGTTACCAGCAAACTAGCTTCACCAAGGTCAAACGCTACAAAGTCAGATTTTTATAAAGAGAGCGAGAAGATTATCGGCCCGATGACCACAAGGAATGGGGGATTCGGGCTGGATTCGAGGAGATCGAGTGCGGGAAAGCAAGAGATGAAAACGTTTCGTAGTGGAAGTATGGGTGAGACAGCATACGGGCTGAATTCAAGGCCGATCACCGGGTTTGGTGTGCCACCGAAGAAAAAATCGCATGGTCCAGCGAGATTTATCGAAATAAAAAAATCCGCAGGTCATTTGTACGCTGCTGAGTACTTCAACGTTTATGAGAAGACTGGAGGAATGATCAACACTCCAGACCACCCCTTTAATAGCGAGTTACAAGGAGAAAATATCATTGAAAGTTACCGGAAGAGACTCAATGCAAATTTCATGAACAAATTCAGTAATGGCAACGAGAAACCCACCGAACTAGACGACGAGATTCAGTGTTATGAGGAAGCGGAAGACCGTATGGACGAAAAAGGGTTTAAGTCCACTCAGCACATGGTTCCTAGCTTGACCGACACGAACTCAGAGCCAAGCTCGCCGACTGAGCTCTCAAAGAGTCGTGGAGGATCATTAAAAAGCAGGCAGACTCTGAGATCACTTACTAAGTTGGATACTATAATCAAGAAAGCAGACCATAAGCGGCCTGCGGTCGTAGGGCTTCCTGAAGAAGCAAAGATTATGAAGCCTACGTTTGTACAACTGATGCCAAAAGGCGGCGTACAGAGGCTGCAGAATCTGAGAAGAAGAACGACGAAAATGATGCATACGAAGTTTAACATAGATGATGAAATAGCAAAGCACGAGGCAGAAGAGAAGAGAAAGAAGGAAGAGCAACTGCTTGACGAGCTGATGAACCGTCAGCTTGACGTAGTGGTTCCGCCGACGAAATTACTCGCGCATCAGCATCTCAATGAAGTCACTCTAAAAGTGCTGCTGAAGAATAACGATAGGTTGATCAAGCAGACTAACCATGCGACCACGTTCAAACGAATCAGAAAGCGGCTGCTTGAGGTGCTTACAGAGCTCAAAAAGCTTAAATTGAATCCCAAACAGGTACCTTTGTTAAGATATTTCGAGGAAAGTTAACCCAATTTTTCCTTTACAGCTGATGAATTCGAAAGTTTTCAGCAAGTTCCCTTATGAAAAACCGTATTCAAGAGAACTCATTCAAATGTGCAAAAAAGGCTGCTATGATCTCGTGAGGGAATACCTCTATGATAATCGATTCTTAGTTTACGATTTTGATCAAGTAACTTATCTTCAATGATACGAAGCAATTAATGATCCTCTTTTAATTAATTAGTATCATCTAACAAGTCTGCATTGGGCAATCCGGAAGGGCTTTTTTGCAATATCTAAGCTCCTCATTGACCACGGAGCTGATGTTAACGCGAAAGACTTGGTAACATATCTGCATTATTTAGGGTCGGTGCTGATTGTCCATTGGCTTATAGATAGGAAGAACACCTTTGTATTTCGCGATTCAGGAGAATCGGGTTGATCTTGTTAAAGTAATCTTAAAGAAAATTGGGATATGCTGACTGATGTTTTCCTAGTTACTGTTGCAAGCACAATGCGACCCTTGGTCTACCGAAGAAGCAGATTACACTGAAATGGCGAAGAAGAAGCATATGATAAAATATTTCCTGAGCAAATCAAGACAGGTTTAAATTTCCTTGCTTTGTAGCTGTTGGCTGATTATTTTCATTTTGCCATTAAATAGATTCATATCGTCATGAAAATGACTCCTCCGCATCTTCGAGATGACATTTGGGAGAAGCAAACTCTGGACTGGATAATGAACCCAAACAAACAGAACGATTCTGAATTTCAAGAGTACGACGTCGAAGAACCCGATGCATAAGCAGCGGTTCTGACTCACCTCATCTATTTATGAGCCACAAGCTTTGACTGATGAAGCTTGGAGCATCCAGAATCTAGCTGGCTACTAGTCAGTATATATATATTTGAAATGTAATTCAAAATTTTCTTTTATAGTAAATAGTGCTCATGATATCTTAACATGCAGTATTAAAAGATACCATGTTATCGAAAATCAACGAATAGCGTTGTTTTTTAAATCCTTCATTTCACAATATTAAACCGGGAATAGTAGCAAAATTGCTAGAATCCCTATTAGATTGGATTTCCATTGCTCTATCTAAAAATAAAACTGTTTGACTCCGCTGTTTGGTTTATTTATTATGAAAGGCATTCATATGCAGGAGCTCAGTAGTGATTTATATCAAAGTTTGATGTTTACCTACTATGAAAAAAGTATTTAATAACATTTAATACCTATCAATAAACATTAATATATATATGTTAACAATTAATCTCAATCTAACGTTTGAATAAGCCGATTCCTAAATTATAATTGCGCTTGAGTACTAGCCTCTCTATTACTTATGGTCTTTCTAAATCTGACTTCATCGTCAAATTTGAACCACATCTCCTTTTTTTTATTCACAGAATGAAACTGCCTATCAGCAACAACAACTACAGGGTCACTAGACTCATCTGCTGGAGATTCCTCTGGGAAGACATCGAAAACCGTTTTAGGCGCTATTTTTAATTTAGTAGGTCCATTCTCATCTTCAAAGTCAGTTTTAACTTGTACCATCGTCGTATGCCTCTTTCTTGTCGCTCTCTTAAGGGGTTCAGAAGGCGTCTTTAAAATATTTGTTGATGAACGAGGCTTTCTATAAACGCGAACTTTCGCGTTATCTTGTGGGATTTCTTCCTCTACGGCTGGTTTCTCATCACTTTGCGTTTTTTTAACCATTTCTAAGGACTGTGCGCTTGACTCATCGTCGCTGTCTTCAGCGATTTCTTTATCTGCTTCTTCAGCATGCTCTACGAAATCGAAAAACCGCTTGCAGTTCCCACTTCCCTTGTTCAACTCGTCGAAAATCCTCAACAATGCCTTCGGGCCATCAGAAATATTCACAGTCTTGATAATAAACACAGCGAAGTTCCCAGGCGATAATTCCTTTCGAATCAATAACACGCTGCCATAAATCAACATTATGATTTCTCCGAGTCGCTGCAGTCCATTAGGAATCGCTTGCAAAAGTGCGCTTAGCACCGCTTTTCTCGACTCCCGCGCGTCGCTCTCGAGGAGTATCTCCTCTAATTGCCTCTGCAACTCAGTAACCTTCGCGGAATTATGAATCTTTGTGAGGACCATCCCGCCGATTTTTTGGCTGAAAGCTTTTGTGGTCTTCTCGTTTAGTTTATTAAGCTTTGCGATCTTTTTGGACAAAGACTTATCAGCTGTGCGGGCAATAAGCGTGAAGATAGGATGCATGATCAGCACGCAGGTCATCCAGCTCTGTGAGATATCAAAAAGACTGGTTATCCTGGTTTTAAATAGCCCAAATTCAACGTACAACTCCATAAGGAGACTAAATGTTGCTAGCTTGCAGACCATTTTCGAGTCCTCTTGAAGGTTGGACAACAGGTTGGGGTCTCGGAGATAAGCAGCCTTTGCCTTCACAATCGAAGAGCAGATCACTCTGCGGAGGTTGAGCGTTATTTTTTCCTGGAGGAGGTTGAAGCAGACCTTCTCCAGAGAGAAGAAGACTACGGATTTGCCAATTGCTCTGAGCAGACTGGTTATTAGATCCCAGAACTCTTCATGCGGTTTTTCAAGGATTATCGCGTCGATGATCTTTCCAGTTGAGTTAGGAAGAGTTACGCGGGTGAAAGCATGGAAGTAGGAGCAGACGAGGTAAGCGAAAAGCAAAAAAGCGAAACGTCCGTTGAATCTGGCGAGTAGAAACATTGTATTTGCTCTTAATAGGTATTTCCAATTGGTAGTAGTGGTAGGCTGGGCTGAAGAAGATCTAGCTGGTTGATTATTGAGAACAGCAGTTAATGAGCGCGATCTGCGAGCGCCTGGAACGCTATGAAGTTTATCGTGAGCTTTCGAAGAGCTGCCTTCAGATTTCATGACGGTATGGCTAGTTGTGTAGTGGATAAATTTTATTTAAATTGATTAATTTTCTGGCAAATTCTTCGTCAGCAACGTCCGTGATTTTTATCTTGTCAACAAATATGAATACATATGAATAGACGGAGTGATTCTTCAATGGAATACTGAACATAAGAAATCGGGCAAAATGCGTAAAAATAAACGAAACGACGAAAGACTGTAAGAAAAAAGCAATTTCATGAATAAAAAAATTCTGGTTAAGATCAGTCGTTAACTCAGACATTCGAAAAACCGACTAAAAAAAAAAATTCATTGTCACAATGAAATTGACGAAAAATTGGATATTTCAGATCATTTGCTTTCACGAGCAATACCATCAAGAGATATACACAAAGCGAGCTATAAATAAATGTTCAAACTTCATACAATTTCAGTTTTAAATTAGAAAAACTCAAAATTTAGTCATTACCTATTACTTGTCCCTCGAAATCTAATTTCATCTCCAGCATTGAACCGCATCTTTTTGCGATACTTCGCTGAGTCTGTACTCTTATCAATTGCTAATTCATCGTCTGATTCATCCGTACTTGAGCTTTCAGAGAGCACTGGCAGTGTTGTTTTCTCCACTTCTTTCGGTTTCGACGCCATGCGTTCATCTTCAAATTCGTTCTTTACCCGTATTAGCGTCGTATGCCTCTTTTTCCTTGTCCACCAGTTCTGATTCGCAGACGCCTTTATAAGGATTATTGATGATGGTCTCTTTTGTAACAGAGGGATTGGTTCTATATCCTTCAATAGATCTTCCACTGTTGGTTTCTTCTCGCTTTGCGTTTTTGTCACCTCTTTTGAGACTATTTCTGGGCTCGATTCTTGATCACTTTCATCCGCGCTCTCTTGTTCAGCTTCTTCCGCATGTTCGATAAATTCAAAGAACCTTTTACAGTTCCCGCTTCCTTTATTCAACTCATCAAATAGCCTCAAAAACACCTTCGGAGCATCTGAAATATTCACAGTTTTGAGAATAAACACTGCAAAGTTTCCAGGAGTCAGCTCCTTCTGTACTAACAACACACTACCAAAAATCAACATAACAATCTCGCCTAAACGCTGTAGGCCATTAGTAATCGCTTGTAAAATCGCGTTTAGCAAACTCTTTTTCATTTTGTAGGCATCATCTTCAAGAAGCAGCTCTTCTAATTGCTTCTGTAACTCAATAACCTTTGCGGAGTTATGAATCTTCGTGAGGACCATCCCGCCGATTGTTTGTCTGAATGATTTTGAGGTCTTCTCGTTAAGTTGATCAAGCTTTTCAATCCTGCGAGAAAGAATTTTATCAGCTGAACGAGCGATAAGAGTGAAGATAGGATGCATCACAAGCACGCAGATGGTCCAGTTCTGAGATATATCGAAAAGCCCAATGATTCTATACTTTAAGTAATGGAATTGGACATACAATTGCATGAATAATTTGAACGTAGCCAAATTGCAGACCATTTTCGAGTCTTCTTGAAGGTTAGAAAGGAGGTTCGGATCTTTTAGATGTACAGCTTTGGCCTTTACAATCGAAGAACAGACTTTTCTGTGGATGTTCAGTGTGATTTTCTCCTGGAGGAGGTTGAAACAGACCTGTTCCAGTGCGTAGAAGAGAATCGATTTAAAGATTGTGGTCAGCATGCTTTCTATCAACTGCCAGAACTCATCATGGCTTTTTTCAAAGATTATCGCGTCGATTATCTTTCCGATGGCTGTTGGGAGAACGACTGCTGTGAAAGCGTTGAGATATGCACAGATAAGGTAAGCTAGCAGCAAAACAGCGAAGCGGCCGTTGAATCTGGCGAGTAAAAACAATGTTTTTGCTCTCAGCATGTATTTCCAGGTAGTTGGAGGCTGAATTGGAGGAGCTTCGGCTTTTCTTTTGACGGGAAGGTTCAAAGGAGTTGAAAATGACCTCTGAATGCCAGCTATGTCTGGCAGGGTATCGATAGTTTCTGAAATTTTGTTATTTTCAAGTTTCATGGGCTTCGATGCAATTCAACCTTTCTGTTTTTATCAATCAAGTTCATTCAAATTTATTTGTTATTTAACATTCATTTATTTCTAGATTTTGGAATGATCCTTAAACTGTCTTCTAAAAGACATGAGAGACAATGCCCGTAACTTGCGAATCGAAAGCAAACAACCAATACAGGTCTTCTTTTTCTAGTGGGTCTTGAATATGAGTTACACATATAAATATAACTCAATGGTTTGAAATTTACTACTACTCATAAAAAAGAGTATTGCTATATCGCTATCAATTTTATATAGTCCAACAAGCTAAAACATCTTAATAAAATTAGCATTCAACGTTGTGCCTAACATTGAGCAGAGTTGCTGACTGGCCCTCTAAACCTAACTTCATTTTCTTCTTTGAATTCTTTCTTTCGAGTCAACATCATAGTCTGCAGTTTGGTCCTCTTCTTAAGTGGTTTCGTAGTTTTCGACTCATCATCAGACTCATCCGCGCCTGACTCATCTGAAAACATTGGCACCCGTGGTTTTCCTTTTGCCGCTTCCTGAGCTTTTGATTCCTTGTTGTCAGCCGTCCTCTCTTCATCCTCAAAGTTGTTATAAACTTGCCGGACTGTTACATGCCGCTTCCTATCAACATTCTCGCCCGTCTCAGCTACCCTTTTTATAATAATTGTGGATGAGATTGATTTTCTCAGTGCAGGAGAACCAACTAAGCCAATTTCTTCGACCTGTTCGCTTTTTGCTTTTGACATTGTATGAGGAGAGGCTGTGGTCGATTCAACACCGCTTTCATTACCTGATTCTTCATTTGCTTCCGCCTGCTCGATAAACTCAAAGAACCTCTTGCAGCTCTCGCTGCTGGCGTTCAACTCGGCGAATATTTTGAAAAGAGCTTTAGGAGTCTCTAAGATGTTGACGCTCTTTACAATAAACACCGCGAAATTGCCCGGAGTAATGGCGTTTTGAATTAACAAAGTGCTGCCCCAGATGAGCATAATAACTTCTCCTAATCGCCTAAGTCCATGCGTGACTGCGTTCAAAATCGCATTTAACACCGCTTTAGTAGACGCATGAGCATCATCCTCCACTAGCAATGCTTCCAACTGTTTCTGAGTCGCTGTTGCTAAGGTGGGACAATTGATTTTCGTTCGCACTAACCCATGGATTTTTTCAACGAAAACCTTCACAGTCTTTTTATTTTTCTCATCAAGCGCCTCGATCTTCTGAGACAACAGCTTATTCACGGTCTTTGAGATGAAAGTGAAGGTTGGTTGCATAATAAGCACGCAGATCGTCCAGCTGGAGGATATAACGAAAAGCTTCGTGATTCTAAAATGCAAGTGGAAACCCGTGATAAACAATTGCATGAATATCTTGAATGTGGCTAATTTACAGACCATCTTAGAGTCCTCTTGCAGAGTGGCAAGCAGGTTGGGATCTCGTAGATGCGCTACCTTAGCCTTCACAATCGCATGACAAACTCTCCTGCGGGTGTTTAGGATTATTTTCTGTTGAAGGAGGTTAAATGTGAACTGCTCCATTGAGTAGAATATGACGGATTTAATGACTTTTATAAGCAATCCGTATATCATCTCCCAAAATTCGTCATGAGATTTTCCTAGGATTGCGTCGATAACCTTTCCTGCCGAGCCAGGGAGACCGACTTTGGTAAAACCGTTGAGATAGGCGCTGACGATGTAAGCGATAAGGAGAAAAAGAAAGGGTGCGTTGAACTTTGCGAGTAAGAACATTGTTTTTGCGCGAAATATGTATTTCCAAGTGGCTGGAGGTTGGATTGGAGGAACATCAGCGATTTTTTTGAGCACGAGGTTTTTGAAGAGTACGCTCGTTTTACGAATGCCTGACAAACTGGAATCGGATGTAGTAGGAGCAGTCGGTTGTGATATACCTTGGGTTTGAGAGTTCATGCTGTTCTGGTATGGATAGAATCTCCCTTAATGATTTCGCGATCGGTTTATATAAATAAATTTATTTAGTTGTGAACATACTAATTTACTCTGTTAATTAGTCATGAATCTCTTGGGAGAGAAATGTGATCATATGCTCGTGACGGCAGGGGAGGGCTCGCTTAGGGATAATGGAGGCGAGGAATTAAGTGTAAACATTAGAAATTGAAGGCTTCGCATATGATAGTTCAGTTCAAATGAAAAGTGGAAGAATAAAGATCAAAGAATACAACATGAAGTACTGTGAGTCAGAAGCGAAAACTGCTTTCTGTGAATAATACACTAAATTACAAGTAAACGCTCTCTTTTTTTTTAAAAAAACTCCCATCAACCAATGAGTTTAGCTAGTCAGGCAATTTGTGCTTAGAAAAATTTATTCAATTACATTTTGTTAAAATAATTTATCTATAATATCTCAGTTAATAACTCTTGGGAATTGGAAAAATAACTTTCTTTTCACAACATTGCAGACAATCAACAGCTGCATATAATTGATCATTGAAGAATCCTCTTAATTTATGCTGAGGCCTTAATCATCAGCTTTTTGGGCTTAGTTGCTGAAAAATTGAGAATAAATTCTTTCCATTTGATTCCATTTGATTCCATTTGGTTCGAATTTCCAAATTCAACTGCATTAGAAAGATTTTCATATCCAACCTTCTTTTGG
>ENA-UOTX01000316-UOTX01000316.1-compost-metagenome-genome-assembly--contig:-NODE-316-length-54568-cov-12.628507_pt1 | contig 54568 bp, 23 predicted proteins | sample MGYA00238143_ERZ746982 | MGnify/ENA primary metagenome ERZ746982 (study PRJEB28758, sample SAMN06268862) | compost metagenome | isolation source: single cell | place: USA: California, Emeryville, Joint... | reverse complement strand
TATCATTAATACAAATAATTTCTCTATCAATGACTAATCTGTTCGACTCATATCTGGCAGCACCCAGCTGAGACACAGGACATAGTCGCTTTCATAAACTGATAAGCAACTACGAAAAAGAGGGTTGATCGAGGATTTGCATGGGTTTGAGGAAGAAACCGATTGAATTTTTGTGTATTGCTGCCGTTATTAATACCTAAGAAATCAAGGACCGTATTTATGAAAGCAGCAATCAGTTTCTAGTGAGAATTCAAAAAATTCGGGCATAGAAATAAAGAGTGAGTAGCAATAAGAAAGTGATACGAACTAAATGAGCTAATAAAAAATGAGAAAGAAGCAGCACCACAGCTGCTTCGCTTGGAAAGTGGATGGTTACGAGGATTAATGAGATAATGATGCTATAGTGTCATCTAAGATAGTCAAGAATTGAACGATATTCAAAATATTTGAAGGGTCTTGAATGCTCTGGGAAGTGTTATGACTCTCGAAGTTCTGAGCAAAAGCAGTAGCAAATTCCCAGGCAGTCTTGATTTTAAGTGGAATAGATTTATCCGCCATTTTCGATTGACAAACTTTGCAAGATCTGCAACATTCGTCAACAAAAATACCTCGTTTGTGATTATAAGCGTCGAAGAGTGAAGGTACCAAACTTAAGACGATATAATTCTCAAATGTTGGTATGTTTTCGTAGAAATCCACTTTCTCAGCTTTCTTGAGGTTTAAATGAACTATAACCAATCCTTTGTTCACTAAGAACAAGACTTTCTTGAAATAGGTTCTAATCATTTCAGCCTCGACTTCTCCACATTGTGAAAAATAGTCTTTCATTTGAAGCGTAGTCTCGGCTTCTTTTGCAGCTTTCCAAAAACCCTCCTCACTGAAAACGATATCCCAAAGGTCTTTGGTGACTTTAGAGATTTTTTTGTTGTAAGTGCAGCTGAGATTCTTCGAGAAAAAATTCCAAACATCTTTAATCAGGTTAAGAGAGTCTTTCATTAACCTTTCATTGTCGATGATCTTCACATCAACAGTTGCAGCCTGACAAGCGATGAGCTGACTTCCACAGTCAAGAAAGGCTTTAAGAATGCCGTCTGCGTCTTGTTTAAGAAATTGCAAGCAGCTCTTGGTGATTCTTCTTGCAAATTTCAAAGAGTCCTTTGAGTGATTTTGTGATGAGGGAGCCTCTGCTTTTTTCATTTGTGACATTTGTGAGCCAGAAAAGCTCTCGCTCTGGAAGTCAGTGCTGATATACTCAATGTCCATTGCAGACGCAGTGTTACTGGTCAGCAAGGAGAAACTTGGTGAGTTGTACCAATCATCTGCTTGGCTCAGCTTCTTGAAGGTAATTTCATTATCTGTGGCAAGAAAATCAAAGTCCATTATTGCTTTGAGCTCTCGTAATGTCGATTGTTTGTAAGATGTGAATTAATTTTTGATTATTGCTATGTTCGAGGCCTATAAATATGCGTCGGTTTGAAATCTTTCGAAACCAATTTAAGGTTAACAAAAACTGATGTAGCATGACCAGTGCGACTGCGCTATATTTATATAGATTTGCTAAATTTACAGTGGTCAAGAATTCAACAGTGTCATTGCTACAAATTTGAAAGCTCTTGTCCACATCAAATTTTATTAGGGTATAAAACTTTTGATTGTGATGCAAAATTAATTTTCTTAATTGGCTATCTTAGAGAATGAGAGACGTATGATTAGATCGAAATTAATTCTACACCAATTAATTCGTTTGGAACACAACCTTTTTTGGGCTTTCCGAACCAAGGAATCCAGCCAAATCATTGAGTTTCTATAAAAATAGGACCTTGCCTGACACCATCAATGAAATCTAGCAAGGCTTAACCTAATAAAGCATTTAGTCTTTACAAAGAATTTCTAAGCCCATGCTTGTTGGCAAAAAAGGAGGTCCTTTTAATCAATTTGAGTGCAAAACTTCTTCATTTTCGATCGAATCTTAGCAATTTATTTTAAGATTGGTTTTTAGAACACCAGTGAATAACTGGCGGGTATTTGCCAGATTTATTTTGCACGTGAGCTAAAATTATCGACGAGATCTTATCCATTTTCATGAAAGAAGAGGTCCGAAATCCAGAGACTTATGCCGTTTCGAAGGCATATATTAGCGCTACTGAAGTAGAAACACATGAGGCTATTAGTATATTCTGGCATTTTTGTGAATTGTCTGAGTGCAGAATTGCCCATTTTCATTCCACAAATTAAAAAAAAATAAGAACTATCATTTGCGGTTTTTGACTCGTTCATTTGTCTTTTTGATTTTGTAGCCCTAATCGTATACTTTCTGCATAGGTTCGCTTGAATAGGTGGGTCTTGGGATCTTTGGGGATAAGAAATTGATTGAATATTGATGTATTTTGTCAATATGTTTGGTATAAGCCATAAATTTGAACACAGAAATTAGTACAGAAAGGTAAATATTTTCAAGAATATAGCAAGGAAATCAAGAATCACGGAAATAAGAAAGAACCTGAGCGTCATGAAATTGCCAAAATTGGAAACAGTTCCATTTGTTAAATACAAGCTCAAACAGATGGAATATCAAATATTGCCAACCTGATTCAGCAGAGGGAGACACATTGCAGCAGCAGTTTCACTTTCCGCCAGATTGCTCTCATTTGAAAAGTTTGTTTTATGGAGAGAATGATGATATGGCATCATCCAAGAGAGTCAAGAATTGAAGAATATTCAAAGTGTTGGTAGGATCTTGAAAACTCTGAATATTGTTATGGTTTTTGAAGTTCTGCTCGAAAGCAATAACAAATTCCCAAGCAGTCTTGATTTTAGGTGGAATAGATTTATCTCCCAACTTCGATTGGCAAACTTTACAAGATCGGCAGCACTCGTCAACAAAAACGCCTCGTTTGTGGTTATAAGCGTCGAAGAGCGTCGGAACCATGGTCAAAACAATGTAGTTTTCATATTTTGCGATATTTTCATAAAAATCGTCTTTTCCAAATTTCTTCAAGTGCAGAAGTACGATAAGCAATCCTCTGTTCACGAGGAAGAGAATTTTCTTGAAGTAACCTCTGATGATTTCAGTCTCTACTTCTCCACAGCCAGAAAAATAATCTTTCACTTGAAGCATGCTCCCAGCTTCCTTGGCTGCTTTCCAGAAACCTTCTTCAGTGAAAACAATATTCCAGGTTTCCTTTGTGAGTTTCGAGATCTTTTTGTTATAACTACAGCTGAGAGTCTTTGTAAAGAGGTTCCAGACATCTTCAATTAATTGAAGAGAGTCTTGCATTAACTTCTTACTATCAATGATCTCAACGTTGAGCATTGAAACCTGGCTTGCGAGAATCGAGTTCCCACAGCTAAGGAAGGTGTCGACAACCACATCCTTGTCTTCTTTGATGAATTGGAGGAAGGCCTTCGTAATTCTTCTTGCGAATTTCAAAGAGTCTTTGGAGTGGTTGGGTGATGAGGGAGACTTTACTTTCATTGTGGGTGAATAAGGAAGGCTTTCAGCTTGGATCTCACAGTTAGTATACTCGAGATCCATGGAATCCATGCCTGAAGCCATGGTCTCACTGGGTATACGTGAGAAACCTAAAGGGCTATAGCAGTCATCATCTTGGCCTAGCTTCTTGCTGTAGGATATTTCATTGGCAGAAAGGAAAGTAAAATCCATGTGGTTGAAGACTTCGGAAAATGAATTGTTGTTGTAGAAGCTCAATTGTTTTTTATTATTGTTTTTCAGCAGTCTATATATATATGAGTACCTTCTAATTTTAGCGTAAGGCTTTTCCACCAGTTTATAAATAATTCGGTCAAACCAATCTCTTCCGTAATAGAAGCACTGGTTATTTGAAAGAAAAAAAACGTAATAAATTAATTATCAACTTTTGTGGAGGAACATTTTGGGACCCTTTAAATCAATGAATAGAAAAAAAAAATCGATCCTGAAATTTCCAACTCTCTAAAGCGTCTATTCGATTTCAAATAAATTAAATCTGAATTGTCAACGCTCTTTGAGAATCTGTTCGATTATAAATTAATTTCCCACCAATTACTCTATGATATGGATTCCTTCTCGTGATTCAATCCGGAGAAACTGAATTAAAAACAATGAACTCAAAGAATACACTATTAGCTCTATGTAAAAGGAAGTTAGTTCTGTTCTTTCCACTCTTGGAAGAGAGAGTAGAAGCTTTAGGACTTGTTCTGGAAGTCCAATTTTAGAGCGGAACAAAGAGAATGATTAATTGGTATTTTTTTTGCAGTACATCAAAATTCTTCGATACTGAAAAATTAATTTTTCAAGCTAGTCCGAAAATTCCAGGAATTTTCTTTTATTCCAGGAATTCACTGGATCAGCGGGTAGCAGAGAACCCAAAATTACCTGCAATTACCTGCTATTAAAAGTGTTCTATGTTCGTAAAAATTTCTGTGGATGTTTTACCTAATTTCATTGAAAACGAAATGCTACCCTCTAAAGCCATATCGTTCTTGCATACTTTCATTATTAGATCGAGTCGGCAATCTTCTCATAGAATAGGAACTTGGTTTCTTTGTTATTTTATAATGATCTGAAATATTACACGTTTAGTTGAGGCTCATCACTAAATAATAGAGATTGAAAGTGAGGGTATTTTCATTGATAGCGCCAAAATAGAACTGGAAAACATTTTCGTACTTCTGATGTCAACGAAAGAAATGGAGAATCATCTAGATAGATAGATGAAGGAATCTGATACATCATCACATGAAGCACCGATATATTATATCAAAGTTTGTGAATTGATACTTTTTCATGGTAGGAAAGTTCTTTCAGATGAAAGAGTTATTTCACTTTAGGAATATAGTTGAAAATTTCCGCTCTTTAGTCAAATGCTAAATGATTCCTTGGAGTGAGGAATTTTGGGGGATTTATTGGATTTAAAGCTATTTTCAAGCTCTACTCAATGTCTCTCACAAAGGGTCTCTTTGGTCAATTGAGAGATGATAAAGTCAAATGGTATGATTCATTTGAACTTTTGTTGTTTGGCTTTATTGAATTCGACGATCATATTTTGGTATTGGAAAAGCTATAATCTACATCATATCTAAGAGCCTGTTGGTTACTTTGCTTGTGGACCTTGATCAAGAACATTAAAAAAAAAAAATTTTCAATTCTAACAAGACACAAGCAATTTATCTCAGCAGACCTAAATACCTTATAATTTTGGTATTTTTTAGAAATTCTCTCATCGATTCGCAACAGAGCTCGAAGCCATGAAGCTAGTTTTTGCTTACTTTTGAAAGGTTGGATTTTAAATGGCTTTTCATTAAAGGCATTGTTATAATTAGAAACATGTTTTGAAAAATTAACAAAAAACAAGACCGTTTAGCAAAAGAAAGACCAAACCGAAATTCATAGAAATAGAAAAAATTACTCGACAACATGAAAGATGTTCTCGAAAGTTAAACCTTCTACATTATTAAGCCTGCAATTTGCCCTCCTGGGCAGAGCCAATCGATGGATTGAAGTAAATTAAAGACTGAATATCAGAAAGGTATGAACGTTGTGAGAACCTCTCAACAGCATCATCCAATTCAGCCAAGAATTGAAGAACTATCAAAGAGTTTACAGGGTCTTGGAAGTTTTGGAGGCTATAATTGCTCCTAAAGCTTTGCTCAAAGGCAATTGCATATTCCCACGCAGTCTTAATTTTCAATGTGCTTGACCCATCCGCCAACTTTGGTTGACAAACTTTGCACGCTCTGCAGCATTCGTCAACGAACACACCTCTTTTATGATTGTAGGAATCGAAAAGTTGTGGGACCATGCTCAATACGAGATAATTCTCATATCGTGATATATTTTGATAAAAATCATATTTGCCAATTTTCTTTAAATATAAATGGACCAGGATCAACCCTCTATTTATCATAAAGAGTACTTTCTTGAAGTAGACTCTAATGACTTCGGCTTCGACCTCTGTGCATTCAGAAAAACAGTCCTTCAATTGGAGGGCGACTCCGACTTCGTTTGCAGTCTTCCAAAAGCCTTCTTCGGTGAAAACCATATTCCAGATTTCTTTGGTGACTTTCGAGATCTTTCTATTGTAACTACAGCTGAGGTTCTTTGAGAAGAAAGTCCAGACATCTCCAATCAGTTGAAGAGAGTCCTTTATTAACTTCTTATTATCAAAGATCTTGACACCAACGTTTGCAGCTTGACTGGTGAGTAACTGACTCCCGCAGTCAAGGAAAGCTCTAAGCATAGGGTCTGTGTCTTGTTTGATGAAATGCAGGAAGCTTTTCGAAATTCTTCGGGCAAATTTCAATGAGTCTTTCGAATGGTTTTCAGACGAGTGAGACTCTGCTTTCTTAATTGGTGAATAAGAAAGGCTTTCAAGTTGGATGTCAGAGTTAATACACTCAAGATCCATGCCAGTTATTGTATCGCTAACGATACGGGAGAAATCCAATGAAATATCCCATTCGTCTTCTCGATCCATCTGATTCTTGGAGACCATTTCATTTTTTACAGCAAGAAAATCGAAGTCCATTGTGACTCGAGCTTGGGAAATTTTTTTAGAAATATGAAATTTTTCATTATAGGTTGGTTGGAGAGTTATAAATATTAGCGAATATCCTTCTAAATAATGTGCCAGAACCTTCTCTCAAATAAAATAAAAAGAATTGTGAGCAAAAAAATAATATGCAGCTCCATAAGTATTTTCAGCAGTAGCAATTGGAAGTAATAAATTGCTATTAATTAAATAAAAATTAACTGTTTGGTTCTTTGAGTTTCTGAAGTTTATTGAAGGTTTGATAAGCAAAAAATTTTCAAAGAAGCTTATTTCACGACTTTCCAAAATTTAATAAAGAAATTTGTTCCATTATAAATAAATTCAGCACCAATTATTACAGATAAAAGGGGTTTTTTAATTTATTTTGGGAAGAATGGAACACGGATCAACTAAAAAAACAAATCTGTAGCAGAATTTGACCGTATAACAAAATATGTTTTACCGCCTTAAAAATTAAAGTTTCTGGACTTATTAAAATATAAAGAATATAATTTTTAAAAAATTCCTTATCTGATAGTGAGGGTATTTCCCCTACGTTCGAAGATTGCTATGATATACAATTTTGTTTTTCAGGGTCCCACTAGGCTTGTAATAAATCGAGGGAGCTGATATCGATTAGCTCCATGTGCTTTAATAAGTCCATATTATGGGAATATTTTGATAGATATCTACATCTGTGAAAGAAGACACTGAGAAACTATCTTCATGTCTCCCTGTATCATTAAGAACGAGCTAAAATTTGAATAGCAGGCTACATTATAAAGAAATGAGATCTCTTGGAAACGAAAGTCATTTTCAAACCAAATCGCAAGAAAATTTGAATTTCGCCTTTTTTGGATTCTCGAAAGGAGTAATATGTTTGGTCTTTCACAGCAATTCCCATAATGTCTCGCTTTCAGGACTCAGAATGATGCTGACTTACAGAGAACATGGCGCAAGCCCATCACTACCCAAGATGTCATGAAGCAAAGAATATTCACAATAGCTGAAGACATATTTGTTCATTAATTTCTTTTTTTTACCCAATGGAGCTCTAGAAACATAGGAAAATCTTATCCAAAGATACCTAAAGTCTGCTTAGCAGTTTAAATAATGGCAAAGTTATTGAAGTGGAAGAGAATTTTTCATATGATACAGCAATTTTTCAGCTAAGTATATTTGTTCTCAACAAAGAAAAAATGACCATATGTAGATTTTGATTGGAGATTCATAAGAAAAATTGTATAAAGAAACAAAAAATCCCATAAACAGTACAAAAAACAGTTTAAAGAGCACACCTGATGCAACAGAAAAAAAATAGAAGAGGCTAATAGTAAAAAAGAAAGAGGTAATAAGCTCAATGAATACGAATAGAAATACATTAACATTTTCAGATCGAAAAAAATTAAGGTTCATCTATTTAATTCTATAGGGTTTTTGGTCACCTGAAGATATGTTTCACATTGACTTTCATTGGTTGTTCGTTGTTTAAAACTGAGAGAGGGTGTCACAACCGAGAGAAGGACGCAAGGTCATCGTCTAAGATAGTCAAGAATTGAAGGATATTCAAGGCGTCTTGAAAGCCCTGGAAAGTATTGCTCTTGAAACTTTTTTCAAAAGCAATCGCATAGTCCCAAGCAGTCTTAATTTTAGAAGGGATTGTTTTATCTGCCAACTTTGATTGGCAAACTTTGCAAGCGCGGCAGCATTCGTCAACGAACACACCTCTCTTATGGTTATAGGCATCGAACAGTTCAGGAGCCATGCTCAGAACCATATAGTTATCGAATTTGGAGATATTTTCGGAGAAATCTTCCTTTGCAGCTTTCTCCGAGTGTAAGTGAACCATGATCATTCCTCTGTTCACTAAGAAAAGGATTTTCTTGTAATAGCCTCTGATGATTTCAGCCTCAACTTCTCCGCATCCAGAGAAATAGTCTCTAATTTGGAGACTGCTTCCGAGTTCTATTGCAGCCTTCCAAAAGCCTTCTTCAGTGAAAACGATATCCCAAATGTCCTTGGGAACCTTTGAAATTTTTTTATTGTAACTGCAGCTGAGATTCTTCGTAAAGTAATTCCAAATATCTCGAATTAACTGAAGAGAGTCTTTCATCAACTTGTTAGTATCAATTATGTCAACACCAAGAATCGAAGCTTGGTTGGAGAGCATTGTGTTCCCACACGCTAAAAATGTTCTCACCATGACATCTTTGTCTTGTTTGATGAATTGTAAGAAGCTCTTCGAAATTCTTCGGGCGAATTTCAACGAATCCTTTGAGTAGTTCTCAAGAACCTCTGATTTCCTATTTGGAGAATGAGGAAGGTTCTCTGGGAACAATTCAGTATTTAAAAACTCGAGCTCCATAGCTGAAGCTGTCTCGCTGGTGATTCTGGTAAAGGTAAGGGGATTACACATATCATCCGCTTGACTCAGCTTCTTTAAGTGTAATCCATCTGCAACAAAGTCAAAATCCATTTTGCTTCTTTGTTAAAATCCGTGAAAAGTTTTTGGGAATTGAAAACTATTTTGATAATTATTTTTCAGTTGAAGTTTAAATACGCATGCTTCGGATCCTCTACATAGTGTAATGAGGTTCTGGTTGATTAAAGAGAATTCATGGAGACCAGTAAGCAAATAAGATAATTGGCGGAGAGACCTCAGGACCAAAAAGTAATAAAATGAATTTATTTAAATTAATTCAAAATATTTGGAATTTCGGATCGCAGAACCTTCCACTCGATATCAATCAGTTCAGATTAGAATGATTTCCGAATCTGTGATCCTCATTAATATAGAACGTTTTTAATTTATGCTCTATAATTGGAGTTCTTGTTCTGCTCGCTTCGGGATTGATCTCAAAATACTATTGCATTTTGGCAAGTTATTAGGAACTTATGATGGTGCCACCTCACCAAGAAGAACCACTGCATGTTCATCAAGCTGTCACCGCTTATGCAATGCAGTTGAGTTCAAAGTTGCAGAATTTTGATTCAGAAAGCTGGTTTTTCGGCAGAGAGGTATCTTCAAATATCCTTTTTTAGGTTTTGAACTTAGTTCTCTATTAATTAATCACTTGTAATTTTTCATTAATATAATCTTTCTTCGATTAAATTGTCAAATGATTTCTTTAGATTTACCGAAAAAAATACTAAGTACATCGAGAACACATTTAACTCAATTTTTTTTCGTTAAACAGCGCAATATTTGCATTAAGTAAAAATTATATGTGGTTTTATTAACTTTAAATACCTCGGATGAGGGTTTATTCCACTTTATGTAAAAATACAATAGCAATCTCGAAAAAAATAATTTTGATACACTCTTAGGACTTGGTACTTCTGATTCCAAGGTAAAGGCTAGGTTTTCAACTCATATCTTTCACTCTGTAGCAACAGGCCCTAGTATCATTAAGAAATTGAGTACCTACAGTATTGCATGAGACAAATAAATTAACAAAACCGCTGTATGCCTATGAATATCATGGTAACTCGTGTTGAATTCTTCAAGCGTGGCATTTGACATAAACACCTCTTTTGATAACTAATCTTCTGTGTCAGAATCTCTGTGTTGAGAGGGGAAACAAAACTCATTTTTCATTTTTCTTCTGAATAGGAAAAGAGAAACAAAATATTGTTCATTTTCACTTCATTTCATGTTCATAGAACAAAAAAACAAGAGTAATCGAGTATCACTGGTGAGAAGCCAACCAGAATGGAGATATATATATAAATTTTTAAGAACACATCTAAAAAATGAGCATTCAGCTAACAATAAGAAAGATCAGCTTTAATAGAATTTAATTCGCCCAATTGGAGCCCAATCCGTTTCGTCTCAAACAGGTGAAGTTTCAGCAATTCAAAAAAATTGGTATCGGGTATTGTTTCCTCCAGCATTTCACTGCTGGGACTGTGAAAGATAGGGATTTATCGAGAGAATGACACAAGAGCATCGTCTGAGAGAGCTATAAATTGAAGAATATTCAAAGCATCTTGGAAACTATGAACAGCGTTATTGTTTTTGATATTCTGTTCAAAGGCAATCGCAAATTCCCAGGCAGCTTTGATTCTCGAACTGAGAGTTTTATCCGCCATTTTCGATTGACACACTTTGCATGCTCGGCAGCATTCGTCAACGAACACACCTCTTTTGTGATTGTAAGCATCAAAGAGTGCTGGTACCATGCTCAGCACGATATAATTCTCGAACTTGGGGATATTTTCATAGAAATCTTCTCGGCCAGCCTTCTTCACTTGCAAATGGAACAGAATAAGTCCCTTGTTAATGAGAAAAATCACTTTTTTGAAGTAACCTTTAATCATTTCGGCCTCAACCTCTCCAAACTCTGAAAAGTAATCTTTAAATTGAAGAGCAGTGCCAACTTGCTTTGCAGCTTTCCAAAAACCTTCCTCTGTGAAAACGATATCCCAAATGTCCTTCGTGACTTTCGAAATCTTCTTATTGTGAGTACAACTGAGATTCCTCGCAAAGACATTCCAGACATCTCTCATTAGTTGAAGAGAGTCCTTCATTAATTTCTTATTGTCATTGATCGTAACCTCAAGGAGTGAAACTTGGCTGGCAAGGATTTTGCTCGCAGCATCGAGAAACGCTGTTATCACAGCGTCCTTTTCTTTCCCAAGGAATTGCAGGAAGCTTTTGGAGACTCTTCTGGCGAATTTCAAAGAGTCTTTAGAGTAGTCTTGCAAGGCGAAAGGCTTTGTTTTCTCAATTGGAGCATAAGGAAGGCTCTCCGGAGAGAAGTCTGGTCTTATATACTCAAGCTCCATAGCTGATGCTGTCTCACTGGTGTTCGGGGAGGCATTTAGTGGATAATACATATTATCGGCATAGTTCAGTGTCTTGAAATTGATTTCTTCTGCAAAATACTCAAAGTCCATTTAATGCTGCTTACAATCTGTGAAAAGTTGTTTTGTAAAATGAAAGTTTTTTTGTATATAAACTTAGTTTTCGATGGGGTTTATATAGTATTCGCGAAATCCTTCTATATATAGCGCAACGCTTTTCTACGGACTTAAAGATAAATCGTGGATCAAGGTGTGAATAGATATACTAAAATTAATTGCTCAGGGCTATTAGAGCAAATTAAAAACTTAGAAATTAATTTAATTCACACATTCAAAAATTTTGATTTACAGGACCTTTCAGAATGATACCAGACAGCAAGCCTTTGAAAACTTTTTAAAAGTTGTGATTTCTATAAAATTAGAACCAGTGGACCTATCCTCTAAAATTAGAGCATTTTATTTTGTTATTTTGATATTGATTACAAACCAATTATTTAGAACTGGGTTCTTTATTACGACCTTCCCCGTCGAGCAGTTGGGCACACCATTTGCGCTTTTGTCAGCCTTTGACCGGTTTCTCAGCCCAATTGAATTGTGGCGCTCTATAATTTGATAATATTCTCCTTTCCTTAGCAGAGAACTTTCGAATGTCCAGATATCATAGCTTTAGTTGGATCGCTATAGATAGATCAACCGAAATTTTTCAGTAACATTTATCTTTCTTTAATTAAACTCGAAAAATCATTCCTTTAAGGTTTATCGATAAGTTATCAACTACATTTACTACGATCCTCCTCGTTTCGGCGATGTAAAAATGTATAAAACACCTGGCGATTTCCTCACCGTGAAAACGCTTAATGGAGGAGATATGATAGGTTTTATTCCAATCTATAATGATTAAGGCTGTCTTGCGACTTGGATTTGCTTAATTCAAAGGAGAAGTATTAGTTTTAGGTTCATATCTATGATTCTATCGCAAAGCATGAGGAAATTGCCAAGCATTTTTCATTAATTTACTATAGTGTTCGAAGCTGGCCCGATGAAATTCGGAATGTTTTATGAATTTCTCGAGCGCAGTAAACCATCAGGCGGCAAAAGTGCTTTTTGGATAGCTGACACTGAAAAGTGCCTGCCGGGTAGCCATTAGTGAACAAAAAAACCAAATATTTGCTCATTTTCATTGAGATAAGAAATCAAGCACTAGTTAACTCAAAAAGTTATAGAGGTATAAAAAAAGGAATAATCAAAGAAATGAAGAATCATCTAACAAATAAGAAAGGTTCAAGTCTTAACCTTAAATTTAATAAAGTTATTCGCCAAAATTGAGCGCAATCTGTCTCAAATCGGCGAAGTTTTGAGATTCCAAAAAAGTCGACGTGCCACATAACCTTCCCTCGAAACTTTCGCTTTTGGAATTGTAAAAAATTGAACCTTAGAAAGAGAAAGACCCAATAGCATCGTCCAAGATAGTCAAGAATTGAATGACATTCAAAGCATCCTGAAAGCCTTTGAAAGTGCTCGCGCTTTTGAAATTTTTTTCAAAAGCAATCGCATAGTCCCAAGCCGTCTTTATCTTGGAAATTATGACTGCATCCACAGACTTTGCTTGACAAACTTTGCAAGCGCGGCAGCATCCGTCAACGAACACACCTCTCTTATGGTTGTAGGCATCGAAAAGTTGTGGGACCATACTCAGAACCATGTAGTTCTCGAATTTGGCGATGTTATCATAAAAGTCTTCTTTTTCAGCTTTCTTCAAGTGTAAATGAACAAGAATCATTCCTCTGTTCATCAAGAAAAGAACTTTCTTGAAGTAACCTCTGATGATTTCAGCCTCCACATCTCCGCATCCAAAGAAGTAATCTTTAAATTGGAGAGTGGTACCGACCTCCTTCGCAACTTTCCAAAATCCTTCTTCAGTGAAAACGATATCCCAAATCTCCTTGGGTACCTTTGAAATCTTCTTGTTGTAGCTGCAGCTAAGATTCTTCGAGAAGAAGTTCCAGACATCTTCAATTAATTGAAGGGAGTCCTTCATCAACTTGTTAGTGTCCATAATTTCGACACCGAGGATAATAGTTTGGCTGGCAAGGATTTTGGCTCCGCAATCGAGGAAAGTTCTCACCACGACATCTTTGTCTTGCCTGATGAATTGTAGGAAGCTCTTGGCTACTCTTCTTGCAAATTTTAGAGAGTCTTTCGAATGATTTTGTTGTGCGGTAGATTCCTTTTTCTTCTTTTGTAAGAAAGCAAAACTTTCAGTTTGGGAGTCCGAGTTAATATACTCGAGCTCCATAGCTGAAGCGGTCTCGCTGGTGATAGGAGAGACGAAGCCTATCGGATTGTACCAGTCATCTTGTTGGGCCAACTTCTGATTGAAGTTTATCTCTGCTGCAAGAAAGTCAAAGTCCATTTTGCTTGTTGTCAAGGTATGAAATGTTTTAGAGATTTTAATTTGATTATTATTGTTGTGTCTGTTGCGATTATATATGCATGAAAATAATCTTTCTATAAATAGCGAAGCTGTTTTCTGTCCGAATATAATTGAAGCTGTGGTTACCGAAAAACCTTCGGATTAAACGGATCAAGCACTTGGAAGAATTAAAATTCAAGAGTTGAGCTACAAAGACACAAAAACTTCGATGACCTTCTATAGCATAAAATGAAATTAAAAATCTTATAATTTGTTATCTTACTACCAATCTGTTTAAACTCTAAAATAGGCTGTGGGTTTTTGGCAATTAAAATATTTATTTATCTAACATCGATCCCCTCTTAGTTATGTTATCCCAGCTTTTCTGATCTTATGATTACGAGGTTAGTCGAAGCAAAGCTCTTTTAGAAAAAAGGTTAGTAAAGCTCTAGTTCATCCCACTGAATGACTTGATTTAAAGAAGCTCAATTAGGTCATCGGTCAACTGTGAAGCAAAAAGAATTTTGTCATGGAAAATTTTACAAATCCGTATAAAGAGAGAAGAAATTGATTACCTAATAGCTCATCAGTGGAAAGTTTTACGTACGGTCAAAATTTTTTTCGATTAATTTCGAAATTAAATACCATTGAGTTGATGGAACAATCGAAGAATTGCTTTTCATGCGGTATTGTAATTAATTTTTTGGTTGATTATCTTTCAGAAATGTAAAAATCGCTCATAACAAAAAATTAATCAGAATTTAACAAACCTCGAGTGGGTTTTTTCTTGTTTAACTTTGGAATATTAATTAATAATTTAAGAGGGAGGCTCACTATAAAGCTAATGAGAAAAGAACAGAGATGCAAACATCTTGCAATTCGACAAATTTAGACTGATTACTTCGTTTGCCTCTGCTTCAAATCTGTGCTACCTAAAATTATAGGATTCTACTTAGTGATGTCACCTTGGTACGTTAATTTGGACTTCCGTAGCACGCATGCTCAAATGTGAGGATAGAAGATCTGGAAAACATCACTATTCGATGATGATGTTGATGATAGTGTTGCATATGTTAGCATGGATACTTATCACATAGCTTAAGATCCTGAGACATTAGGAGGCTAAGTTAAATTTTTTTCATTTCGAGTGAATCATACATCAGAAGCTTAAATATCCGCACTTGATTTATTGATTTCTCATGGAAAGGAAGCCTAAACTGTAAGTTAGTACTACATTTTAGGTCAATTTATTCTTCATTTTTAAGCATAGTTTTCTTAGGACGTGATGCTAATGAATCGCAGAGAGAGTGAGAGATATCAGAGAGGTATTGGAGAAAAAGGGACTTTTAGGTAAGCCTAGCTTCAGGAATCAATTTAGAGAGGGATATGAGAAGAAACTACTTCAAGCACATTTATGGAGTGTTAGCTCATAAACTCATGACTATAAAGACCAAGCCCTTGAGATCAAGGTGCTTATTGAACGAGAGGTACATTGAAAAATCGAAATCACTTAATCGCGTTTCATTCCTCCTCTTTTTGGGCACAATGACGTTGAATTGAAGAGATGAGCCTCTGATATCATCACATCTTAAAATTTTTTCGCAATTTAGTGTATCCCAAAATTTTAATTTTGAAAAAACCCTCTTTAATTCCTGTTTTGATCGGTAAGGATAGTTAGATGAAATTTGAGTCCAGAACTAAAATAGAACCGAAAGTAAGATTTTGCTTGGATGTAGAAAATCCAAAAGAAGGCCCTCCGAATTTTTTCAAATAAAAATTTGAGTTCGAATAAACGGGACAGCACCTTCAGTTCGTGCGTGACCTATTTATTTAGTTGGAGGTAAAATTTTTGTCTTTGCACATTGTCGTGCTGCCTCATTATCCTCATTCGTAACAATTATTTAACTTTTTGAAAGCTTCAGCTAGTAAGTTAGGGCCTCTCTTATTGTAGAGTTTTGGTCATTTTTCTTAACATCGTGCTTATAATATTGCTGAAATCTCTTGCTTAGCTGGAATTAAGTTGCCAATATCTGAGAGTTAATTCAGTAGAGATCAGAGAGGCTTGCTTGTTTGAGAGCAATAAGAATAGCTTTCAGAGCAATAAATTCTAATACACTACGAATTTTCTACGAACCAAAGCCTCAAGTAACAATAAGAAGGAGCATAACGGGAAAAGTTACCGTATTCATCATTGCACTGTTAATAGATCTGGCCATGAGATCTCAGAGAGGGTTTCAAGTCCACCATCAGCGTTTGAACTAAGCACATGAAGAATCTCTTAAAGCTTGAAAGATTAAAACTAAAATAAAATATCTCTCTACTTTCATTGTCGCTTGGCACTTTACTCGTCGTCTTTATTTTGATTTCACTGTACTGCGCAAAGCGAGCCTAATCATTCGTAAAATTTATGAAACAGCTAAGCATTTTTTCTTCTTTCTATATTCGATACATAAACAATAGATAGTTCTGAATAGAGTATTTTGACCTTCAAAACAAGATCACGCTAGGTTCGGTGTCTATACTATGTGTTAATAAGAGTAGTAGAGAAATAAAGGTGGCTTAAACTTTTAAGATCTAGTATTTTGCTTTGCATTTTTCTTTGTTTTCTTCCCGTCTAAAACTAGCTTGTTCTTAACAATCCATAAATCTTGTCATTTTCAGATCCAGCTAGAGTGTCACGACTCTTTTCACTTGGGATAAATCAGCTTTATGGATTTATGAAACCATTTTCATTTCATGTTAATTAAGTTGCTTTGTTTAAATGGAACCAACAGGTTTGCGCAATTTATATATCAAGATGTTTTCTTTTTGGAAGCTGCTACGCAGCTATTCACGTTAATTTTATCATAATCTTATAATTTTTTCAGATTTTCATCAAAGGCAATATTTGAAAATGAGTTCTAAATGATGTACTATTATTCAGAAATATAAAAAACAGAATACCAGCTTCGAAAGATCAAGCAAGATCTAAGAAAGCACAGAAATGAAGAACAGATAAAATAAGAAGGAAGGAATATCGACATTGGAAAGAGGTTAAAATTCAAAGAAAATTCAACATTAGTTCAAAACGTCATCGGGATGGAGCATTCTGGAATTCAGGGTAATTTCCGAAAAGAAAACTGGAAATTGTAATCTCTCGCTTGACGCTCGTGTTTTGAAGATTGGAAAGAGGAATGACTATTTGGAGCATGCTGCAACAGCATCATCCAAAATAGTTAAGAATTGAAGAATATTCAAAGCATCTTGGAAGCCTTGGAAAGTGGAGCCGTTTTTGAAATTCTGTTCAAAAGCAATCGCATAGTCCCAAGCAGTTTTAATTTTGGAAATAATGGTTTTATCGACAGACTTGGATTGGCAGACTTTGCAAGCTCGGCAGCATTCGTTAACGAACACACCTCTCTTATGGTTATAAGAATCGAAAAGCTCTGGGACCAGACTCAGAACCATGTAGTTCTCGAATTTGGCGATGTTATCATAAAATCCATCGTTTCCAGCTTTCTTCAAGTGTAAATGAACCATGATCATTCCTCTGTTCATCAAGAAAAGAACTTTCTTGTAATAGCCTCTGATGATTTCAGCCTCAACTTCTCCGCATCCAGAGAAGTAGTCTTTGATTTGAAGAGCGCTTCCGACTTGTTTAACAACTTTCCAAAATCCTTCTTCAGTGAAAACGATATCCCAGATGTCCTTTGTGACTTTTGAGATCTTCTTGTTGTAACTGCAGCTGAGATTCTTAGAGAAGAAGTTCCAGACATCTTCAATTAATTGAAGGGAGTCCTTCATCAACTTCTTGTTGTCAGTGATAGTTACTCCAAGGACAGCAGCTTGACTAGCAAGAATTGCGTTTCCGCCTTCAAGGAAAGCCTTAAGGACGCCATCTGTGTCCTCTTTAATGCAAAGCAAGAAGCTCTTGGCTATTCTTCTTCCAAATTTCAAAGAGTCTTTCGAATAGTTTTGTGGTGCTGGAGATTCCTTGTTCTTCTTTTGTGCCAAAGAAAGGTTTTCGGCCTGGTGGTCCGAATTAATATATTCAAGTTCCATTGCTGAGGCGGTCTCGCTAGTGATAGGAGAGAAGCCCAGTATATTGCACCAGTCATTTTGTTGGTCCATCTTCTGATCAAAGTTTATCTCTGCTGCAAGAAAATTGAAGTCCATTTGCTTTTTGTCGAGGTATGAAATGCTTCTGAGAAATGATAAGTTTTTTGATTATAAATCCTTTTGTGCTAGATGCCTTTATATATCCATGCTCTAATCTTTCTATAATTAGCAAAATCTTCCTTCGTCCTAATACTGTTGAACATTGTGGTTACCAAACAACTTTAAGAACAAATTACACTACGAATTAGAAAATAGAATGTTTGAGAAGGAATAATATCCAGAAACCGTGCTCCATTTTCAGAAAACAAGCTTCTATAAAATTCTAATTCTTAAAATGAAATTAAAATCCTATAATTTGTGAGGAGAGAACCAATCAGTGTAAAAAGCTAAAAGAAGGCCATGGGTGTTTGTTTATTTAAATAATTATTTGGAATCGTCTTTCAGTTATCGTATCGGAGTTTTTTTTTGGGATTATATGATCGTGAGGCTAACTTAAGCGGCGCTCTCTAGAAAAAGGCTAAAGATGTGGTTCACTTCATAGAACATTCGAAATGAAAAAAATTCTGATCTCTCAGCTTCCGATTAAGAATAAAAAGGAATATTCTTTGTATGATCTTTGCAACTCCATATTTAGGGTTAATAAATCGATTTTCAATTTGAACATCAATGGAAGTTTTGCGTACGGTCAAAATTTTTGGGATTAATTTCGAAATTAAATTTCTCAGTGCGAAAGGAAAAATCCAAAGAAGTTCTTTTCTTGTAGAACACTGATTGATTTGTCGAAATCCAAAAATAACTCATAATAAAATATTAATTAAGAGAAAACAAACCTCATTAAGGGTGTATTCTTGTTTAATTTTCTTATATTATTTCATTCTCTAAGAAGAAGAGTCACTGCGAAGCGGATGAAAAAAATACCCATCTCACAAGTAGAAAATCGAAGCTAATACCTTGGGTGAGCTAGAGCTAAGAGCAGTGTTCTCTGTAATGATAAAACTTTGTTAATCGGTGTTACTTTTAGGATGCGTATTTGAACAGCATCCTTACGGATTTGACGTCCAGACGGCAATTTCAATCAATGCGGATGATTATAGAACTTCTTGTGTCAGCTTGATTATTTATAGCATTTGTTGAGATCTGAAGATAACTAAACTAGGAAGACGGTTCAAATTTTCGCTGGAAAAGAAGCTTATAGCCCAAATTTGTATATTCTCAGCTCATTCATTGATTCGTCATCAAAAGAAAGCTTTAGCTGTCGTAGTGCATTTAAGACAATTTGTATCGTAGCTTGAAATAGTGTTTACTTATGAAAATAAGGCACAGAAAGAATGAGAGCTATGAAAAGGACTCTTTTGAGGTCAGATTGACTCCAATATTGTAGTAGAGAGATATGAGAAGAAAAATAACAAATTCGCAAGGTTTTTTCTGCTATGGCTTCTCCTTCAACCACATTTTTTGTAAGTATATGATTCCAGGTCTAAAGAATGAGCCTTGAGTTCTAAACTCTTTTCAGTTTATTGGAAAACTGAGGCAGCAATAACTTAACTGCGCTTTATTTCTGCTTTATTTCTGCTCTCTTTTCTGCCAATTTGATTCTTAAATATTAGCTGAACTGTGTCAAATTTGATGTCTCAGAAAGTTACAAAATTTTAACTGTGAAAAAACCCTTTTCAATTCTTGCTTTAATTGGTTAGATAAAGTTTGAACCCAGGTAAAATCAGAACCGAAAACATGTTAATTGGTTAGATATAAATCCAAAAACCTTGAGGAAGGTTCTCTCAAAGTGACAACTAAAAATAGAAATTACCTTGAAACAAATGGGACAGTTTCTCTCCTATTTCAACTCATAGACTATTTATTGAGAAAAATTCTGACCTACCTGAATTAACTTTCTGTCTGCTGTTGAGTCTTGTAAGTTTCTTTCCCTCTCTCAGAGCTTCAACCGCTTGTGTTCGTATGCAAAAAGGAGAATAGTTTGATGGTGGTTGGAGGTGAATTTGTTTTCTTGCACATTGCTATATTGTCCCCAGTCTGCATTTACTTTTAGATGATTGGACTTGTAAGTTGCAGCATCTATATGAATTATTTTTCTTAGAATTATGTGTAAAATTGGGCGCTGGGGTCTCTCATCGAGCCGCAATAAGCTGCCAATGTTATTCACTAGAGCTCCTATGGACTCGCTCGCTTGTTTGAGATGAATCAGAATGGTAGTGAGAAAAAAACTTTCCAGGGCAATAAATTTCAACACACTACCAATTTCTGACAAATCCAAGTCTCAGGTAACAATAAAAAGAAGCGTTAAGGAAAACTTTCTATCCTTTTCGATAACCTAATTACTCTTCTATGAAAATGTATAGTAATGAGTAATCAGAGAGGGTTCCAAGACTTCCTTCAGGGTTTAAACTAAGCCCATGAAGAGTCGCTCAAAACTGTCAAATTAAAAAATAAGTGTCAATACCTCTTGCTTCCAGTTTTGTTTAACGCGCTATGGGCTTCACTTATTGCCCGCTATATCAGGCATTGATAAGATTATTAGAGAGATAAAACCCTCTTAATGGGTTTTTGTGCACTTGATTTTTCTCTTAGTTTGGTTTTTCTTTGTTTCCTCCTAAAGCGAACTAGTCCTAAAAATTTCATAAATCTTGTCTTTTTAGGTCCATCTAAAGTTCCACCCTTTCTTCTTGGTATGAGTGCATTTTCTGGCTTGAAGGAATCCTTTTCATTTGATATTTATCGAGCTCTATTGATTTAATGGGACTAAAAGCATCTATACACATAAATGCTCTCTTTTTATATAAATTGACACAGCTACTCGCGTTTGATTCCGATTTTGAATATTCCTCTATTTTTATTTTGGGTTCGAGTCCTAAATGATGTACTACTATCAGAAATATGAAAATAAAGAATTACAGCTTAGAAAGATCAAACAAGATCTAAGAAAGCAAAGGATGAGGGCGGATAAAATAAGAACGATAGATATATCAACATAGGAAAAGTTAAATTCAAAGAGAATTTAACACTCGAATCTTTTATTTAAAACATCATTAGAGTGGAGTATGCCAGTATCCGGCACAATCCAAAACAAAAAGAAATTGTAGCCCCTCGTTAGATGCTCATTTATTGAATGTTATAAAGAGGAATGGCTATTTGGAGCATCCTGCAACAGCTTCATCCAAGATAGTCAAGAATTGAAAAATATTCAACGCATCTTGAAAGCCTTGGAAGGTAAAAGAATTATTGTTGAGATTCTGTTCAAAAGCAATCGCATAGTCCCAAGCTGTCTTGATTTTTGATGTGATGGTTTTATCCACAGACTTCGATTGGCAGACTTTACAAGCTCTGCAGCATTCGTTAACGAACACACCTCTCTTATGGTTATAAGAATCGAAAAGCTCTGGGACCATACTCAGAACCATATAGTTCTCGAATTTGGCAATGTTAGAATAGAAATCTTCTTTTTCAACCTTCTTCAAGTGTAAATGAACCATAGTCATTCCTCTGTTCATCAAGAAAAGAACTTTCTTGAAATATCCTCTGATGATTTCAGCTTCAACTTCTCCACATCCAGAAAAGTTGTCTTTCAATCGAAGAGTGCTTCCGACTTGTTTAATAGCCTTCCAAAATCCTTCTTCAGTGAAAACAATATCCCAAATCTCCTTGGTTAACTTTGAAATCTTCTTGTTGTAACTGCAGCTGAGATTCTTTGCGAAGAAGTTCCAGACATCTTCAATTAATTGAAGAGAGTCTTTCATCAATTTGTTCATGTCAATTATTTCGACACCAAGGAGAGCTGCTTGGCTAGCGAGGATTTTGGCTCCACAATCAAGAAAAGTACTCACCACGTCTCCTTTATCTTGTCTAATGAATTGGAGGAAGCTCTTGGCTATTCTTCTTCCAAATTTCAAAGAGTCTTTCGAATGATTTTGTGATGCGGTAGATTCCTTGTTCTTCTTTTGTGTTAAAGAAAGGTTTTCGGCCTGGTAGTCCGAGTTAATATATTCAAGTTCCATTGCTGAGGCGGTCTCGCTTATAAAAGGAGAGAAGCCCAGCATATTGCACCAGTCATTTTGTTGGTCCAACTTCTGATTGAAGTTTATCTCTGCTGCAAGAAAGTCAAAGTCCATTTGCTTGTTGTCTAGGTATGAAATGCTTTTGAGATTTTTGATTTGATTATTATTGCTGTGTCAGTTGCGTATATATACCCATGGTGATAATCCTTCTATAAGTCGCATAATTTTCTTCTGTCCGAACATTTTTAAGTGGTGGCTACCGAAAAACATTCATAACGTAATATATGGAATTGGGAAAATGGAATGTTTGAGAAGAGATGATATTCAGTAGCTAGGCCGAGCAAAATCCTTCTATTAAATTCTAATGCTCCAATGAAATTAAAATCTCACAGTTTGTGATTATAGAATAAACACTGTTAGAAGGCTTCGGGTTTTTTTTTTTAATTTAAGTAATTATTTAGAATCGTTTCTCAGTTATCATATCCCAGTTTTTTGGGTTTTATGATTTAGAGCCTGACTAAAGTAACGTCTTTTAGAAGAAGCTACTAGCGCTGCGGTTCGTCTCGAAGAATGTTGTATCTGTTGTATGAAAGAAGTCCAATATATTCAGTTAATGATTGAGAAGGAAAGTATGCTTTCCTGGAATAATTTCACAATTCCATATTTTGAGTTACCAAAATTGATTTTCTATTAAGACTTCTGTGGAAGTATTTCTGTATGGACAAGATTTCTTTGTTTATTAATTTCAAAAGGGAATTTCTCCGAGCCAATGAAAAAATCTAAAAGAAATTCTTTTCTTGCGGACCCTAATGAATTTTGGGTTGATTGCTCTGTCAGAAATGCAAAAATAAATATTCATTAAAAGTAGCAACCCCGGTAAGGGTGTATTCTTGTTTAATTTTGTTATATTATTTTAATTATTTACTAAGACAGCTCGCACACGTACTAATAACTTACAGTTCGACAAAATTAGATTAATTACAATTTCCTTTGCTTCAGAGCCTTGCACCTGAAATTAAAGTCTGCTTAACAGTACGTGACATATGGAGTCTCGCACGTACCATCCTCAAATTTGAGAATTTGAAGAATGATTATAGTGTTGCATATGTGAGCTTGAATGCTCATAATGTATCTGGAGAACTTTATCAACTAAGAGATCGAACTCGAATCTTCATTTGGAATGAAGCTGAAGTTTGTATATACGTATAAAACACATTGATTCCTCACCGAAAGTCAGCTTTAGCTGTTGGTTAGTTTTGCATTTAAGGCAATTTATATCTTAAACTGAAATATTGTTTTCTAAGGAGTGATGTTATTGTTTTCTAAGGAGTGATGTTATTGCTTTACTGCTAGTGAATGCAGAGAGAGAGCTCCTGATAGAGCTCTTTTTAGGCAAGCTGTACTTCAATATTGGATAAAGAGATATGAGGAGAAAATTAATAAATTAGCAAGGTTCCTTCGCTATTGTTTTTGACTCTAAACACATTTTGGGAGGTTAACTTCTAAATGTATAATTCCAAGTCTAAAGAACGAGCCTTAAGCTCGAGACGAAGGTATAAATTCAGAGGTAGATTGGAAAACGGAGATAACAGCAGTCATTTAACTGCGTTTCATTTCAGCTCTTGTTGCATCAAACAATTTGAGCTGAGAAGATCAGCTTCCACTCCTCAAAGCACAATTCAGCACTACACTGGCAAATTTGGTGTGTTCTAAGAGTTCTTTTAACTGTGAAAAAACCTCTGAAATTATTCCTTTAATCGTTTAGATGAAGTTTACACCCAAAACAAAAATCAGAAACAAAATCAAGAATAGTGATTTCATAAGAACGGCAAATACGCTACAAGTGCTCCTCCTAAAGTTATGAATAAGTGAAAATTCGACTAATAACAAATGCGATAATCTCTCTCTCTTATTTGAACTCATAAACTATGTATTTAGGGAGTTTTGCTCACTTGTATTGAGTTCGTGTCCGTTGTGAGGGTGTTATAAGCCTTTTCTTTCAGAGCTGTAAACTCTCGTGTTTGCATAAAATAATAAGGAGAATTACTTCGGCAGTAATTTGAGTCAATTTTTATGTTTTTTTTACATTGTCGTTGTATCGTTCCCATTATCTTAGTTCATAACGTTGGAAGAATGGACTTGCAAGTAGCAAGATATCTATATTATTGTAGCGTCTTAGAATCGTTGCTCATCTTCTTAGTATTGTGTCTAAAATAGTATTGAATCTCAATTAGCCGTACTTAAGTTGCCAGCATCTGCAAGTTAATTCAGAAGACCACTAATTCATTACAAACCAGTCTTAGGTAAAAATAGAAAAGAGCGTACGGAAAAAAATTTTCATCCAAGTCCATTTCGATAATTCCTTCATTTTCTCATAATATCTAGAGCCATGAGTAACCAGGAAAGCTTTTAAACCGCCCACTGGTGTTTAAGTGAAGCACAAGAAGAGTTCATTCAAAGCTTGAAAATTAAAATTAAAACTAAATACCCCTGCACTTCCGGTTTGATTTCACACATACGGCTTCTCATGTTATTTCTCTTTTTTTTTTGGGTGCTTTAACTGTATATTACACGTAGTGAGTATACTCCAATTTCTCGAATTCATGCTTATGACCAAGCTTTGTATTTCTTATTCTTTCTGTTTTCGATTATCCGATTATGAATAATATATAGCTTTAAGAGTATGCATCCTCAAGGCAAGTTCATGCAGGATTTGCTGGCTATTGTATAAGAATATGAGAGGAATAAAACCTTCTCGATTGGTTTTTTTTTTTCAATCTAAATTTCTTTCGTTTTTGTTGGGGCCTGCCTTGTCCTGATGAATTCATAAATAGTTGGATTTTGGTTCCTGCCTGTTAGTATCAATGAACTGTTGCGTTTCCTCATACTTTTGTTTGGTAGGAAACGTTTACATCTCCTCCGAAACCACACTTCAGTCTACTAGGAGGACGACTCTTATCTAGCGAAGAAGATGCTATCTCTTGAAAGAACTAGTCTTTATAAATTGCTTTAAAAAATTTTGCGTATTCTGTACACCAATACGGTCTCTTTTAGGAAAATTCAACCCAACTATTCATGTTCGATTTGTAGATAGCCTAAAAAGTCCTTTCAGGTTTTATCAAAGGAAATATTTGAAGACGAGTTCTAAATGATGTACTACTATTCAGAAATATGAAAGATAGAATACCAGCTTCTAAAGATCAAGCAAGATCTAAGAAAACACAGAAATGAAGAACAGATAAAATAAGAAGGAAGGAATATCAACATTGGAAAGAGGTTAAATTCAAAGAAAATTTAACACTCGAATCTTGTATCCAAAACGTCATTGGGGTGAGCATTCCGGAATTCAGCGTAATTTAAGAAAAGATAAATAAAAAATAGAAATTGTAACCCCACTTTTGACGTTCATTGCTTGAAAATTTTGGAAATAAGAATGACTATTTGGAGCAGGATGCAATAGCATCATCCAAGATAGTCAAGAATTGAAAGATATTCAAAGCATCTTGAAAGCCTTCGAAAGTGGAGCCGTTTTTGAAATTCTGTTCAAAAGCAATCGCATAGTCCCAAGCGGTCTTGATCTTGGATTTGATGGTTTTATCGACAGACTTGGATTGGCAGACTTTGCAAGCTCTGCAGCATTCGTCCACGAACACACCTTTCTTATGGTTGTAGGAGTCGAAAAGCTCTGGGACCATACTCAGCATTATATAATTCTCGAATTTGGCAATATTTTCATAAAAGTCTTCTTTTGCAGCTTTCTTCAAGTGTAAATGAACCATGATCATTCCTCTATTCACTAAGAAAAGGACTTTCTTGTAATAGGCTCTGATGATTTCGGCCTCAACTTCTTCGCATCCAAAGAAGTAATCTTTAAATTGGAGAGTGGTACCGACTTCCTTCGCAACTTTCCAAAATCCTTCCTCGGTGAAAACAATATCCCAGATGTTCTTGGGAACCTTTGAAATCTTCTTGTTGTAGCTGCAGCTGAGATTCTTTGCGAAGAAATTCCATACGTCCTCAATCAACAGAAGAGAGTCTTTCATCAACTTGCTAGAATCGATTATTTCAACACCGAGGAGTGCTGTTTGGCTAGCGAGAATTTTGGCTCCGCAATCAAGAAAAGTACTCACCACGATTCCTTTATCTTGTCTAATGAATTGGAGGAAGCTCTTGGCTACTCTTCTTCCAGATTTCAAAGAGTCTTTAGAATGATTTTGTGTGGCTAGAGAATCCTTGCTCTGCTTTTGTGCCGAAGAAGGACTTTCAGTTTGAGAGTCTGAGTTAATATATTCAAGTTCCATGCCTGAAGCAGTCTCGCTGGTGATAGGAGAGAAGCCCAGCATATTATACCAGTAATATTCTTGGTCCATCTTCTGATTGGAGTTTATTTCTCCTGAAAGAAAATTGAATTCCATTTTGCTTGTTGTCGAGGTAAGAAATGCTTTTGAGAAATGATTAGTTTTCTGATTATAAATCTTTTGTGTCAAACGCCCTTATATATCCATTACTAAAATCCTTCTATCAATCGCATAATGTTCTGTTGGCCGAATGATTTTAATTATTGTGGTTACCAAAGTACCTACAGGTCGACCAGCAACTGGATTTGGAAAATAGAATAATTTAGAAAGAAGAATATACAGGTTCGAATTGACCTGCGCTCTTTTTGAAGTACAAGAACCTTCGATAAAATTCTAATCAAATTAAAATCTTCCATTTGTGATCATAGAACCAAACATCTTGAAACGCTAATAGAATACCATGGGTTTTTAAATTTAAATATTTATTTAGAATCACTTAGAATTACTGCTCTCATTTGTCGTATCCCAGTTTTTTTGGGTTTTATGATGATGAGACTGACTCAAGCAACGTTCTTTTGTTAAGGGCTACTTAAGTTGTGATTCGTCAAGAGAAGGCTTGAACTGTTGGAAGTCAGATCAATTCTACAGCTAACGAGTGAGAAGGAGCGATGTTTTTCCTGGAATAAATTTTCAACTCCGTATTTAGAGTTTAGTAAATCCATTTCTATTACAGCATCAATGGAAGTTTTTCCGTACGGTCCAGATTTTTTTGATTAGTTTCGAAATACAATTTTCGAAATAATGCAACAATTAATAGAGATTCTTTGGTTTTTGGTTGATCGCTATTTTAGTAATTCAAATGAAAAGATTGATCAAAGAAAACAAACCTCTTTAAGGGTGTATTCTTGTTTATTTCTGTTTTATTATTTAAATATAAAAGAAATACCCATCCTACAATTTAAAAAAATGTTAATCACCCAGGTTAGTTATGCCTGGGAGCTTTGCAAGGAGAAATGATCAAATCTGGTTAACTAGTGTTAGTTTAAGGATGCGTAATTGAACGTCATCCTCAAATTCATGAGCTTGACGATCTTTATTGACATTCTCTATCAATGATGATGATTTCTTGAATACTGATAGTACTTCCTGAAATCTGAAGAGCCTTCTTCTTGACTAATTTTCTATGTTCGCTTCTAATTCGTTGATTCTTCATCAAAAGACAGCTTAATCCGTGGATGGACTGCCTTTAAGGCAATTTATCTCCTAACTCGGAGAATAGATGTGATATTGCTGCTTTAATGAGCGAAAAACCCGAGGAAGGCGAAGAATATTAAATAATATAGAACTCGTTTTAGGCAAGTCGGACTTCAATATTGGGTAGAGAGATATGAGGTGAAAAATAATAAATTAACAAGGTTCCATCGCTATTACTTTGACTCTAAACACATTTTGAGAAGGCTAATATCTATATGATGTATATTTCCAGGTCCAAAGAGCGAGCCTTGAGCTCGAGACGTTGGTATAAATAAATTTATAGGTATATTGGAAAACGGAGACAGCAATCACTTAACCGAGCTTATTCAGCTCTCATAGATAGGGGCAAATCAATTTGAGTTGAGAAGATCAGCTTTCACTACTCAAAGCAGATCAACACTGGCCAATTTGGTGTGTTCTAAAATTAAAAAGGTTTAACTGTGGAAAAACCTTGGAAATTATTCCTTTAACAGGTTAGATGAGGTTTAAACCCAAATCAGAATCAAAATCAAAAATCAAAAATCAAAAATCAAGCTAGTGATTCCATAAAAACGTCAAATACGCTGCAAAAGACCCTCTGGGAGATATAAATAAATGAAAATTCGACTCGTAACAAATGCGACAGTGTCTGTCTCTCTTATTTGAACTCATAAACCATGTATTTAGGGATTTTTGCTCACATGTATTGAATTCCTGTCCGTTTTGAGAGTCTTATAAGCCTCCATCTTTTAGAGCTGTAACGCTCGTGTTTGCATACAAGAAGGAGAATTACTTCGGTAGTAATTTGAGCCAATTTTTATGTTTTTTTACATTGTCGCTGTATCGTTCCCACTATCCTAGTTCATAACAATTTTTTTCACGTCAGAAGACTGGACTTGTGTGCTGGGGCATATCTGTATTATTGTAGCATCTTAGAATCATTGCTCACCTTCTTAGTATTGTGTCTAAAATAGTATTGTATCATAACTAGACGCAATTAAGTTGCAGATGTCTGCGAGTTAATTTAGCCGAGATCCATGGACTCGCTCGCTTATTTGAGGCTAATCAGACTGGTATTACCAAGAAAGCGTATCGAGCAATACATTCCAGCATCCTACTAATTTGCTACAAATCAAAATCTCTGGTGACAATCGAAAAAAAAATAGGAAAAGCTTTCATCCTTTCCCGTCATCACATCATTCTTCTTCCCATATAGTCTTGAGTAATCAGAGAGAGTTTCAAGCTCTCACGTGTGTTTGAGTGAAGCACAACAAGAGTACACTCAAAGTATTAAAATTTAAAATTAAATACCCAAGTGTGTCCAATTGGGTTTAATGCTGTAAGGAGTTCATCTGGCATTTTGCCTCCTTTTTTGCTTTCGGCTGAATTTCTCTAAGCAAGCCTTCTCCAGTTCATCTAGTTTACGAACAAGCATAGTATTTCTTATTCTATTTTTATCCGATCATGTAATAGATATTGGTTTTAGTGTAATTTGTATCCTCAAGACAAGGTTATACTACTGGTCATTGCCGCATTGGTAATGATATTAGAGGAGCAATGCCTTCTCAATGGATTTTTGTCCATTTGATTTTCTCTTTCATTTGGTTTTTCTCTTCTTCTCTCCAAAACCATACAAATCTTTAAAAATTCATAAGTCTTGGCTTTTGCAGGTCCAGACAAGACGCGGCTGCTCCTTCTTCTTCTATGAATTGAGAAAATTTATGATGGGCGAAAACATTTTCATTTCGGCAGATTTTGTTTAGGCTTCAAGTTTCATTTCGAACAACGATATCTACATCTCCTCTAAGCTTGCTTCACTTGGGTTTACGAAGAAGATAATGTCTCGCCTAGAGAGGAGGCTGCCATTATATTCAAGCCACTTCCGTCCAATTTACAGGAAATAATTTGGGTCCATTGTTTAATGGAACTAACAATCTTCCGTATTTTATGAACAAAAGACCTATCACAGTTATTGCTCATCAATTTGGCTCACTCGTCCCTACACCTTTATGGACTCTGCTATAAACGTATCCAACTATTGAGCAACACCAAAACTCGAGGTAGTGCTACCAACAACACTACTATTTAATTTGTGAGTTTGATTAGCCTTAGGAGAGAGAAATTTTAAATTTTGCTATATTGATGTATTATCACTTCATAGAGAAAGGACAATAAGAATCAGAAATATGAAAGATAGAATACCAGCTTAGAAAGAGATCTAAGAAAGTACAGAAATGAAGAACAGATAAAATAAGAAGGAATATTGACACTGGAAAGGTTAAATTGAAAGACAATTTAACACTCGAATTTTGTATCCGAATCGTCGTTGGGGCGCGAGTATCCCGGTGTTCAGCGGCGTAATTTAAGAAAAGAAAATAAAAAATAGAAATTGTAGCCCCCCCACGCTTGACGCTCGTGGTTTGAAGATTGGAAAGAGGAATGACTATTTGGAGCATGCTGCAACAGCATCATCCAAAATAGTTAAGAATTGAAGAATATTCAAAGCATCTTGGAAGCCTTGGAAAGTGGAGCCGTTTTTGAAATTCTGTTCAAAAGCAATCGCATAGTCCCAAGCAGTTTTAATTTTGGAAATAATGGTTTTATCGACAGACTTGGATTGGCAGACTTTGCAAGCTCGGCAGCATTCGTTAACGAACACACCTCTCTTATGGTTATAAGAATCGAAAAGCTCTGGGACCAGACTCAGAACCATGTAGTTCTCGAATTTGGCGATGTTATCATAAAATCCATCGTTTCCAGCTTTCTTCAAGTGTAAATGAACCATGATCATTCCTCTGTTCATCAAGAAAAGAACTTTCTTGTAATAGCCTCTGATGATTTCAGCCTCAACTTCTCCGCATCCAGAGAAGTAGTCTTTGATTTGAAGAGCGCTTCCGACTTGTTTAACAACTTTCCAAAATCCTTCTTCAGTGAAAACGATATCCCAGATGTCCTTTGTGACTTTTGAGATCTTCTTGTTGTAACTGCAGCTGAGATTCTTAGAGAAGAAGTTCCAGACATCTTCAATTAATTGAAGGGAGTCCTTCATCAACTTCTTGTTGTCAGTGATAGTTACTCCAAGGACAGCAGCTTGACTAGCAAGAATTGCGTTTCCGCCTTCAAGGAAAGCCTTAAGGACGCCATCTGTGTCCTCTTTAATGCAAAGCAAGAAGCTCTTGGCAATTCTTCTTGCGAATTTCAAAGAGTCTTTTGAGTGGTTTCCTGAGGGAGTAGACTCTGTTTTCTGGATTGGTGAGTATGAAACTTTTTCGAGTTGGAAATCTGAGCTAACATACTCGAGGTCCATGCCTGAAGCTGAAGCGGTCTCGCTGGTGATTCGGGAGAAACCTAGTGGGTTATACCAGTCATCGTCGAATCCAAACTTCTTGGAGAAGTTCATTTCACTATTGTCAAGGGCGAGAAAATCGAATTCCATTTGCTTCAGTTCAGAAAGTATTGGTAGTTTTTTGTAGTGATAATTTTTTATGATTATTAACTTTGCAAGAGGAGTATAAATATGCGTAACTTCTAAATCCTTCTATATATAGCGCAAGATTTTCCAGTGAAATTAAAACTCAAGCTTGGTTCCAAATTGTAACTATATTTTATTTGGAGCAATTGTACTGGCACAAAGATTATTTTACGGAACAGAAACTTCCATAAGATTCGATCAAAAGACTTAAATTGAAAGAAACTTAAAATCTATGATCACGAGTCAGAATCGAAGCTTTTTGTTTATACTGTCATAAAACTTGGGTATATGTCTTTCTTCTATTATAGATTCATTTAGAGCCAACTGTTAGAATCAAATTGAAGGAACACTTTTCTCAAAAGTTAATTTTGGAGTTTTGGCAAAACCACCAGTGCAGTGAGTTGCTAAGTTCGACTAGACACTTCAATCCAAGGTCCTCTCTATTCACGGAACATTTCGGAGAGACTCGACAATTTTGAATGCAGCATTGAAGTTCAGAATTAGAAGCCAAAAGTTGCTCATGAATGAGTTGGTCGGTTGGAATTTTTCAGTGCAACAAATCTTTCTTTGCTTACTGAAAATTAATTTTTACGATCAAATCGAAGAATTAAAGGAACACTTTCTTACGGCAATTTAATAATTTTTGATCGGTCGCACAATTTAAAAAAACAAAATAAGGTATTACGAATGGTTTATTGAAAAAAAGCATATTTTGCCTGGGTTTATTCTAGTTTAAATTCTGAGGATTACAGAATTGCCTAAAAAGGAATGCACCCATATAGCTACCAAAACCGACATTAACTCATGACTAAAAACCCTCAAGAAAACCAAGATGGCGGCGAAATTCCACTTAATTTAGTCCTGCCACTCACTACTGACAAAAATCTAAGTGTTTGCGGATGGATACATCCCAAATTTGCAAAATTCGTCGCGTGAAGACCGTCGCATTCCAATGTAAATTCCCTGCTTATATCCTTTCGCGTGCTGAAGAACCTGAAGGCTCTCAAATGAAAGAACCCCGGATATCAAACGAACAGCATTCAATTAACACTTAGATAGTTTTTAAATAAGCAAGACCCGCAGATTCTTCATAAGATGAAAAAAAAGCAGACTTAAGGTCTATATAAAGATTAAGAATCACTTATGTAGTGGGGTTACATAGTTTTTGTGGCAATTGGAGGGTTCTACTTGTCTAAAATCCTCCAAAAGCCTGTTCATTGCTTCATATGAGCCATGCTGAGAGAGTTGGTACGAAAGTTCTAGAGCCTAAGATCGCGATTGTGATCAAAGGTTTGGTTCAAGCTCCTGGTCAAGTGAATCTGGATTTACTAGTGTCTTGGTACTTATTTTGGGGCTCGAAAAGCAATTCATCTATACATGCTATCAATGATATCAAACTCATTCATGGTATTTAATTATTTTAGTGCGTTGAAAAAAAACCCTAACCAGTCTTCTGATCAAACTTTATCAAATTTTGATTCTCAAAATGGAATCTGCTCGTACAGTATCAAAAGTGGAATCAAGACTCGTCTATTGTAGAAAGGACTAGACAATGAGGCTCTTTAAAGGGTATACCCTGAAAAATTTTGATTTGAAGTAAGAGAGAATGCTGCTAATTGACAATATCACAAAAAGATGATTTAATGAGTAGAATCTGCGTCTCCTGCCATGGGTTTGCAGCTAACTTTGTACTTTGCTCGCGCCTCTCTCCTTTGAAACCTAAAAACACAGCATCTCCTCGTCCCTCTTTTTTCGGCCGAGATTTGGAAACCTAATTTTGAAAATGGCTGAGTTTTGAATCTTTTCTCGCATCTATCATTGCTGCTCGTTATATTACGATATGAGAATAAGCTAAAATGGTTTTCGCTGTTTCGAACGCTGTGTAATTTGTTGGGAGAGATGTCGATGAGTTTATTTAGTAAGAGCCATTTTTGGACGCTTAAAACAAGAACAAGTACAAGCACTAGTAGTAGCAGGTTTCTTTGGAGGCAAGATCTTGCTTAACTTTCTTTTGTTTGCTTGTTTCCCAAGCTTAATCTCGATAGGATTAATTAAGAAGCCCTTGAAAAATTCTGCTTGTTAATGTGAGCATCAGAAATTAAAGCTTTTTGCTTCCAAAAGGGGTTTATTGTATTTATCAACTCTGATGATTTTTTTCTTCGTCTGCTAAGTTCGAGATAGTATCAACAAATTGTTTCACCGTCGAAACCAGAGATTATTTTTTTTTAGGCTAAGCCGTGTCCATACTGAGAACCTCAAATTTGGTTCCAAAAAACCATCCCAACAAATAACGATACTGCAAAAGAGAAATTTGTTTATATTAATGCAGCGTTACAGACTTCATGTCTATTTTCTTGTTTGAAACGACTTATAAAATTTTCTATTGTAAAGTATTTGTTAATCTCGTGCATTAAAAAGTGGATGGACTTCCCATTTATGTAATAGTTCAATCATAAAGATACTAGTAAGTGACAATATCAAAACAAAAAAACCTGCTTTTTTTTTGAATCTTAGTGTGCTAAAAAAAAGATAACGAGACCTTGCATGTCTCTTTCATTGAACAACAGCATCTTAAGAGTTGCTCAAGCATTGTTCGGAGAACTAACATTTAAAATCTGCCTCAAAGGAACCTTCATCGCCTCCGCAGTATTTGCATCCTCACAGCTATGACCTTTCTTCACCGGCTTATGACAAGCCATGCAATAACTTAGTTTGCATCTGGCACAGTATATTATGCTCTTGTTCTTATTCTTCGAGATGTCGATGACGCACTTGCAACCAGGCGCAAAGCATTGGACCATCTTATGAGGCCTGCGATTGACGTAATCAGTCACGTTGAGGTCAAAATACCTCATAATATTCTCAGAATTCGCTGCGTGTTTCACTATTTCCATCCTCTCTAGTTCATAACCGCAGTCAGTAAGAGGACATTTCACTGGGACTTTCATATGGTCGATATGATCTTGGATATGGTCTCTCAAGCAGTCACGACAGAAGTAATGTCCGCATGAAATCCTCGCGCCTTTGCGTTTCTTTCCTTTGCATTTCAAGCAAGGGAGAATGTCATCTTCAATCTTTTTTATTTTCGAAGAGAGAACGCGTATTTTATACTCTTTTGGTTTCTTCTCTGGGACTTCCAACACGACTTCTTCTACGGGATGCTTTATTTCTTCAACAGGCGAAGGGAGGCTGTGCACCTTTGGAGGAGGCAGCGGGAACTCGTGCAGCAAAGGAACGACCGACTCAAAGCGGATTCCAAACCAAACGTCTTCGTAAATGTCCCACATACCTCGCATTTTTCGCTCATGAGGGTGAACCCAGACTCTACTAGATCTGAACGACGATTTTCTTAATGGCTGTGTGGCTTCTGCTTGGCTTATGATATTTCCAATGACTTTTCGCACTTGGGCGCTTTTTTCATCCAGATGCATTGAAACTGACTGTTTAGGAGCCTTCAAATTCAAATTAGGAGTTCCCTCTGAAAAAGGAGTCTTGCTGACACTGTTCTTTGGTCGTAGACGGGAAAGGACTGGTGTGGAGCCGTTTGTGAGGAGCCTCACATGTAGATTTGGAGATTTTGAGGCGTCTTGGCGGGGTAATTTAGCACTTGAAATGATTCTTGGCTGAGGGACTAGAGGGCGGTTTGCTCTCAAAGGATGCTTATACATAGAGAAGAGTCCGCGATGGACTTGCTGATACTATTTTGAAATTATAGTACCGTTAATGCGAGATTCGTGAAATTAAAAACTACTGGATAAATTGACTGTTAGGCTATTTTGATTAGAATCAGTAATCCTCTGCCGGTATCTAAGTTAACTGAAAACCAGTATTCTGTTGCTTTTCCTGTGAATAAGTTGGTAGCAGATCCTATTTTCTGCATTTTATCATGGAGAAAGAGAAAGCACTGCCTTTAAAATGATTCGAAAACTATCCTGAAGTGTATTCTGAACAGTCATGCGAAAAAATACAGAGATATAATTTTACTTTTGTTCAATGAAGCATGCAAATACAACTACAAAAGGATATTTGTAAGAAGTTAGGAAGAATTGTAGTTATCTATATTGAAATAAGACTGAGTCTCATAAAAAGATCAAACACATTCTCTCAATAGCGAGGTTATCTGCCGATTTCAAAGATAGAAAAGTTCGCCAAGCAATACATATCCTGATAATTCAATATTTTTATATAGGTTTCCTCGATGCCGTTTTAACTTCTCAATTTCTTTCTTTTTCAATTGAGTGCTTCTTTCTTGCAGATATTAACGAAGGATTCCAAAAATTTGCAAGACTCTGAAATGGTTAAGCATATCGGACCGGTATTATGGGGCATTCCTAGCCTCTTGCGTCGGTTGGGAGGTAAGCATTGTAGATATGCATTTTTCGGTTCAATTCTCGCCACACCAAACTCGAGTCTTCAAACACAAATCATGTATCCATCTGCCTCTGGCTTTCACTGGCTGCATTGGTCATTAATCTTATATCGAGATAGGTTGCGATCAATGCGAATAGAATTCGTGTTTATGATTGCTTCCCTGTTGTTGCTCTCTCTTTCATGGGTTTTCCAATAGACAGGGATCTCGAGTTTGTTGTGTAAGAGTGTCGGAACTGGAAAAGGCGGAGTTTTTACGACCTTCTGTCCGAAATATCTTGATTAGTTTAGATTTACTTTGATTCCAATGAAGAATGGAGCAAATTGCACTAGCTGTATCCATAGAAAGTTATTCAAATGAAGTGCTTAAACTTCAAAGTAACTTGAACATCTGAATTTTAATGGTTGTGATTGTACAATGGCAAGAAAGACATTTTTATTTCTTTGATTTTCGAATTTAATACTTATTCTGGGAAATCTTTTCAGTTTGAGTTCACGAAGAAAATTTAAGTAAAACCCAGCATGGCTTTGGCTTCGAACTTTTTATGGTACTCTCCAAATATAATGAAAGCACAAAACTTGATAGCAATAAGTAGCCCAAAGCACTCAAAAACTGCGAAATAATTTTTCAAAGAGAAAATCAAACAAAAGGATGGGCTTGAAGTAGATGCAGCAGAAATACAAAATTTCTTAACAGTTTTTCGGAGGAGATCTAATAAGGTTCGTTTTTTAAAAATATTTAAAGTGCTTTACCTGATTAGAGATAATTAGAGAGGGAAGAAAAAAAAAACTTGACGAGATTAAAGGAATAATTTAATTCGTTTCATCGATGTTGGCGTGATGGGCGCATCTTAGTTTTCTTAAAACCAGACACAATAATAGAACTCTACTTGTCGCAAAGGATTGTGTGAGCCGATTGGGAAGAATGTTTTTATTCGTCTGAATTGCTTTCATTTTTTTTTTTTGGATATTCAACAATACTTTCTCAAAAAGAAGCAGACTCTTGACTCACGCTAGATCCTTTTGATTACATTTTGCATAGTTTTGTTTAGTATTAAACTGGATTGGTCTTTAACATTCTAAATTCGCTCAATACTCTGTTTATTAAAAAATTCTTTGAGCTTTAGAGACGTAAGAGTTGCGGATTTTGAACATTTATCTGCTCAAAAAGGTATATAAGCTTTTTGATATTTTATTACCCCCAACTTTAGAAAGGACCCACCGTAACATTTTGCTCTTAGACAATATTTGAATATCTTACGAATGAACGGACCACAAAATTAATTCGAGACTGCTTGAGATTCAAAGCTAAGAACTCTTGTGTTATCTACTACCAAATCATCAAGAGAACCGGCTTCACAAGTTGTCCAGACTTCAGCTAACCCAAGGAGACAAAGAGATCACTGTTAGTTTGCTAGATATTACTCATTCACCGAAATTCGAATTTGGAAATTAAGTATCTAACAGTTGGTATCTAATCGTGAAAGGAATTCACAAATCACACTGAAATTATTTGAAATAAACCTCAGTAGATTTGGAATCCTTGAAGCAGTTTACTCAAACAAAATTCTGATTCCAATCAGTGGGTTTCGCAGAGAGTATGCATTGCCGAACATTTTGGTCAAACTCCCGGGCACTGCTCTTCATCAACAACTACGTGCTCATTTAACAATTAGCTTTAAGGGTTTTTTGGCCTTTAAAGATTCAAAATTAATTCAGCATTCAAAATATTTCAGTGTGGAAAAAACCTTGAATAAAAACAATAAATATATAAATGCGCTCATCACAAATCATTCCTTAATTTAAAAAATACTGCACGTCAGTGTGATTCTTTAATTAAAAAGGAAAGAAGAATTCTCAAATCTATACAAATTTTACGAATTTGTTTGAACCCTGATTCCCCTCAACACTCACCTATTCAAAAATCCATGCCCAAGGTACTACTATCTTTCCTTTCTGATCCTCTCACACACTCCTCAGAAAGTTCTCGTACTCGATCTTGATGAAACTCTCATCTGCAGCAGAATGCAGCCTGATGTACAGAGCGAAATGGCACCTTCACTCAGAGTAACAATTTTAACATGACACCATAGCTAATTGGACTGAATCAAGGTCAAATCTGAAGGACAAACGCTTATTCTGGCCAAACGACCCGGACTTGAATCATTCCTAAAGGAAATGTCGAAACATTTTACCTTGATCCTCTACACTGCCGGCTCAAAGAGAGTATAATACCCATTCTTAATAACTTCTTAATTTCTTCATAGTATGCGAATCTCGTGCTGAAAGCTCTAGCTATTGAGAAATATTTTTCATTGGTTCTTCATCGAGATTACTGCCCTGTCAACGCTGAAGGCAAAAAAGAGAAGTTCATCTCAATCCTCGCTGCTGACCCCAAAGACATTATTTTAGTTGATGTAACCAAAATCAACTTAACACTTTAATTTAACTTATTGTGTTCCTTAGGACTCATCTGTTCATGTGAAGAACCAGCCTGATAACATCTTGCTTATCGAGCCGTTCGAAGGAGAAAAATACGATTGTGAGCTCTATAGGATTTCAGACTTTTTAGTCGAGCTTTCAAAGAAAAAGGACGTGCGACCGGTTATGGATTCCTACAAAAAATTTAAACAGAGGACTATTGGACGCAAAGGCCGCGTGTTGAAATGGGTGAAAACTCTTGAGTTTGTGGCTTCGTCCATAGAAGAGACTCCAGATACCGTAATCGACGATGGAGATTCCGAGCTCGGCGTGGAGGATGAGAATTCCGACGGAAGCAGTCTCGCTGAAAGATTAGAAAAAATCAACACGCAATTTATGCCGAGAAAATTACTTCGGGATTCTGGTTTGGAGCGAGTCGCTGAAAAGACACAAGAGAGCATTGGATCGAAGAAAACTGATGATATTATTGGAAAATGTGTAGAAGCTGATGAAATCTGCTTCGATGGCTTGAAGGTTGAGTGCTATGATCTAGAAGTTGACTCTGGGATCGATAGTTTAAACGATTACGCGTCAGATAAACTTCCGGAAACGATGATCTCTCGCCCAAAGATGGAAGCACTTTAATGTGTTTCGTCTGGCTATTGGCATCTATTTGTGAATAGCTCAGATGATACCTCTCTTTAATTAGCTCAACTATCGATAGTAGAGATTTTGTACTGTCCTTGTGAATGACTTTGATTTTCTTCTTCTCAGTTTTTCCTTTATTCTTTCAATGACATGTTGCATGCGGTTCATTAGAACTGGCCTATTATAATTTTATTGCTGAAAAACCACTCAGTGCAACAACGAGCAATGTTTATTGGAAAAAAGTCTTGTAGAGGAAACATTGAATATATAAGGACTACAAGAAGAAATTTTAATTGAAAATCGTGTGCAGATAAAGTTTGAGTACTTGGTAGCTTGAGAAAAGGGTGTTATAAGGTGATACAGTAGCATATTCACCCACCACTTCCTGAGAGATTAATTATGAACTAAATATGACGGACAGGCTGACTTTGCATAATTTGTAAACGCAAATGAATAGTTGGTGGAACTGCATATTATAAACCAAGAGAAAATGCTTTATCAACAGTACACTCACCTCAGGATAAAGCGTAGAAAAACTTATAAAATAGTATTATCGAAATATTAACTACTAAGGGTTAACAAATCAATGAGCATGCTTTTTTAAGATCTTCATGTACATAAAAAAGTACTTTTCGAGGTATACAAAGTCATTTCTAGTAGCCTGAAATGCTTGAAAAGTTTTAAATACATGCAATGATTATGCAATCTAGTTCATATATGAACAAAATCATTCATTATTAATTACAAGACCAAAATCTTTTACTCCAAAAATAAGCCTTGGGCCATACCTTTCATCATACGTTGACTACTATTTTGATAGTTGAAAGCAATTTTTTCTAAGGAAGCTGATTCCTCCTGGTCATTTCTATTTCCATTTTCTCGTATTAGCGTAAACAGAGCATCTTTAAGCGAGAATGGATTTGAATGGACTGCTCTATGCATTTTTTTCCGCTCTAACACTTCTCGAGATGACTTGGTGTTGACATGCGGGTCTTCAAAATTTTTCTAATGACAGGCTATTTAACTTCTTTGCATCATAATTATTAGCTTACCTTAGCCCGTTCCGGAAAGAGCTGCTCATCAATTAAAAATGCCCTACCCTCTCTTTTCTGAGCAGGGTTTATAAAGTCCGCTTGAGGCTTGAATCCTAAATTTCTATTACGATCTATTTTCGGTACAGTTCGATGATGATTCATATTCATTTCTGAATCCAAATTGGCAGTGGTTAGCATTTTCTCAATTTCCTCAGCCCTGCTGAGACTTTCCCTGTAGTTTTTGTTGAGTTGGTTTGCTTTCTCAAGCATTGACAATAGCCTATTTGATTCAAATAATCCCCGAGCGGAAGAAATGTCTGTAATGTCTGTAGGATTCATCAAATTTGAATCGAAGTTAAGCAAACCTTGATCGTGCGCAGTTTCCTTCGGAGAAAGGCTTCTCTGTGGGGTGAGGTAGGAGGACACTTCTGCAAATAAATTTTCCAACTTCATCTTCACATTCGCCAAATTTCGAGATTCAGCGATTATGTCTGTCTGTGCAGTCTCTCCATAACCATAGAATTTAGAGCAATCAGTGCAACACAATGTAAAATGGGCAGGGGAAACTTTATTTTGTAATGCTGCGAAATGTGAGAGTTTAGTAAGTTCTTTGGTCAAATACTGGATCATTGAGTGAAAAATTGCGAGCTTTTGGGTCTCAAGCTGAAGATAAACGCAAGTGGTTATGTTTGAAAGCATTTTCGAAGAATAGGTGATAAAGAATATAAAAATAATAATTTCCGTAAAACTTTCTCCAAAGACTTATAGATGCTGGTTCGAAAAACGGCCATCAACTTGGAATTTTTTTTTTTTAAAAAATTGCCAAGAAAAAGACTATTAACTTTTTTCGTTCACACTTATTAGCAAGAAATCTTCACTCCGTTTCTAAAGTTATTGCATTGTGTATTATTATTATGTTGCTGTATGTATATCATGATATGGAAAACTTCTTGCAATTTGGCAAATGTAGAGAAGTACTGGTTCTTTCAGAATTTCGAAGGATTACGTTATTCTGAAAACAATTTTCTGAATTAACTCGTTAACTTCCGGGGGTATTTTTCTTTTTTTAATAGGAGCGCTGCCAGCCATTGCTCTCCATTCGCAAGACCTCGAACTTCGTGCAGATGCTGATTTTATAAAGAGCTCAACTAACAATGACAATTCAATAGAGAAATGGAATAAGAGAATCGGGCTACTAAAATATTAAAAGTTCTTCAACCTATCATTCGGATGAAGCATCAGGTTCATATTCACATACAAATATTTTCATTTATGAAAAAAGATTAACACAAGAAAATTTAATCAGAAAACAATTATAGCTCAAATTGCTCATTCGCTCCATCAAAATGCATCATTATAGATCCGGGAACATACATAAAATACTTTTTATTTTGCCAAGGGATCGCTTTTTTCTCGAGAGTTTTCAGCTCAGTTACATACTCTAGAAATAAGATCCATAACCTCAAAAGGATAATTAAGATACCTGAATTAGGGATCTCATCGCGATGAGCTTGTTTCTGATCTTGTGGTTGAGAGACCAGCAATTGCAGCGCGGTTGTTACCTCATGATTAAAAGCCTACAATTTTGATGAATTCACAAATATAAGCATCTTTGAAGATCTCGTTAAGCAGTATACCGGGTCGTCTTTCAACTCAAGAATCTTCTTAAGATATGTTTCTGCCTCATCAGGCTAACAAAGTAATTATTTAAATATCAGGAGAACAAAAAAATTACGCTGTTATTTTCGAGGTAATATTGTGCATAAAGTAGATACGCTCGAGGAACTACCTCATCGTACGTGTGAACATCCTCTTGAATCTGCGTATTGACAGCATCTAGGATGATTTTTCCACGCTTTCTCGTCGCTGAAAATTTGATAAGCAGCTCTGCAAGCAAGAGCAACGAAGAGCTGAGTGGTGTTCCATAGTCAAGCGACGCACCACGGAAACTGTCAAAAAATGGAGTTTCATAGGAACGAAGCCCTAGCAGCAAATCATAGGAGAGAACGACCCCAGCTAGCCCCTTATCAAGGTCAGAAAGCTCAAATCGCTTTGTTTTAATCCTCTCAATCCAGTTTTCAACAAATCTACTCTCGTATTTCTGTGATGGGAGCTTTTGGATCTCAAGCAATGTCTTCAATTCCTCAAATAAAGGCTGCTCTTTTTCAGTTTTTTTCCCTTCTTCCAATATTCCATAGATTTTGTGACCCGTGAGATTTCCAATGATACTGGCTAGACATAATATTTATAAATCAATCGCAGTCAATGAGATTTTGCATTCTACCAATCATCTGTTCATCGTTAGTTATATTTGCTGCTTTCAAATAAAGTTCTTTTCCTTTTTGATGATGCTCTTCTTGGCTAGATAACAAATAGTTGGTCTGATTGAAAAAAATAACAATATCATTTCGCAAATAATTACTCCTCCAAGAAAATTCACGGAGGCTTTATATTCGTTGGGAATGCGTTCGAGATTTCCACTTTCAATGATCTTTTTCAAGAATTCTTGGCCCTATTGGAATTAGGAACGCTTGATATCAAGGGGAATTTACATAATTTATGTTGGAGATTGCGCTTATGCGTAAAGCATTACAATAGGCTTTTCCAAGGTCTTCCGGAGTAAAACGTTCAGGATAAGCTTCAATGATTTCAACGATGTTTCGATAGCAAATCTCTGCGTCCAAGTAATTTCGTTGAAAGTAGTGAGTGTCTCCAAGGAGTTGCAAGAGAACGTTGTATAACTTCTCACCCTTTCTTCTTGAAAAAGTTTTAACCAATGTTTGAAGCTTGTCCTCAGCCTCATCATAATTTTTAGAAGCAATTTTGTCAAAGCATTCAGATAGTTCGACATCTATTGCGATTTTGGATGCGCTTTCAGTGAAAAAACGGACACCTGACTTCTGTAATCTGAGATTTTTAGTGATGGAAGTGAGAGAAAGCATTTTATTTGAATGATAAATTCGGATATTTTTATTTTCTTATTGTTCGGCCAAGACCAAAATCACCAAAATAACTACTCAATATATAACATTTCAGCAAACAGCTGTCCAATTTCTTTGGAAGAGGGCTGAATGGAGGCTGATATCTGACCCAAAACTTTTATTGGGAGTATTTTCACAAAAATAGGGCTATTTGTGCCTCCTTATGTCCATATGTATAAAATTGCACCACGATCGTATATATTTGTTGACCTTCAGAAGTTCTCGAAGCAGTTCAAAGAAATGATTTCGATTTTGATATGGCGGCTCGACCAAGCCTTTCTAAATTCCCAGCAAATAATAAAAGGTCATATTCAAATGGATGCTTTCTATTGGAAGATAGGTTTCTAACTGCAAATAAAGCTGATCTTCGCTCGTTTTCAACTCATTCCATGAAAATACAATCGTGGAAGCTAGCATCAATAACTATATGATATATCACTTATTAATCTTAGTAGGGTTTATTAGAAAAGGTAATGATTTATTGATTTTTCTTTGTTTTGTCGTACGTTTTTTCCCATTCCAGATCCCTTTTGTAATGTTCAAGGGCTTTTTCGACGTCCCAACCGTTTTCCTACAACATCATGGGGTCAATTTTCAAATAAGATAAAAAAATTAATTTACATCAAGGTAATATCTTGCTGCTTTTCTATCGTCCTTAGCAATCAGCAACCTCAGCTGCTCGATTTTACTAAATGAAATTCATGAAAGCAATTTCATCAAAGAAATTCGATTTACTCTTCTTGCCTCATTTTCTCCAGCTCAGCGTCGTCATATGACACGTCATAACCAGTATAAGCTGAACAGATGGCAAAGATTATTCCTTCATTTTATCATTGTATTTACTTGGATTTGGAATTTTAAGGGTCTTGAGGTAATAAATGTTGTCACCTTCCAACTTGTTGAAGTTTCTGATTGCTATTTTGGAGATTCCATATTGAAGTGAGAGTCCATCAAGGGTGTCATAGGATTGGATCTCATGAACCACGTACTTGGCGTCAGTTTGGCCTGTTGGTTTCTCGATTGCTTGATTTTCTGAATAATATTCCAAGTCAGTATATTGAGACGTCATATAATTAGATGGAGCAAAGTAGATGTTGCTTGAACGATCAGCGTCACTCTGATCGCTTACTTGATTCGATAATTTGGTGTAGTAAGGTCCTTGAGACATAAGAGTTTTTTATGTGATATCGAACAATTTTTTTCTGAATTGATTTATCATTCAGGAGTCTTGGGTATAAACCTCACTATATCAAATTGAATGTCGAAAAAAGACACTCGGCTTTTTTTTGTTGAACAGCTTTCTTTTTTTTATGCGAATCAGCTATCTTTCAATAGCTGCAGGTATCTCAAGATCTTTCCATATATACGCCGAAGGCAAGAGGTACCTTTTCCTTGCAAATATAGATTTCCAGTGGTCAATTGTATCAAAATCAATATTATTTTCGGGCATCTTAAACTTTCATTGTTAGAGAAAGCCCACCAGGATACCAGGATGTGTTAATAAGTTTTAACAAAAAGAATACACTGGCTCTTGTTCGCCAATTTGATATGCATAATTTCCACAGATGATAAAAATAACAGTCGAACTCTGCTCCTTGCTATCTTATTCTTTTACTGGATCCCTAAACTAGACGAAAAGTCTTTGTAGATAGTCGCTTCTGTTGCGAACTGAGGATAAGATTTATGGCTCAAGCAGCAGCAATGTGCTTCCGATCACGAACATCGCAATTGGGATGGGATAGAACATTCGTTTGAATCATGCAATGTGAAGGGATAACCATTGAGAAGAATTTATCACGTTGACGGAAGTCAAGGTATCTCTAAGTTTTGCTTGTTATGTTATTGTAGAGAAGAATATAGATGTCGCCTTAAGAAGTTCTGTGCAGCAACAGAAAGAAGGAGAAAGGGTATTGATATGAGTGGAAAACGTGATCTACTGTTAGAACTAGAAGGGAGGGAGTGTGACTGTGGGATGGAGCACTACTTTTAAAAAAGGTTTTATAAACTCTGAGTCGCAGAGTTCATGTGTTGTTTCCAATGATGTATGATGCTCCATCGCTATTGCAGTAAAATCTACTTAAAGGAGAGGTGTATGCTATCCGTATTGTTCTCGCCAGGAATCAGAGAGTGAATACAACTTTTTGTACTAAAATGTTCCAGGTTACTAGCAGAGGTATTTGCGAAGTTAAAGGATCTGTCTGAGAGACGAGGTAAATCTCATCAGTGGTCAACCTAGTTAAAGAGAGGCTGCTCAAATTTGTGTCCTGGAAATCGCTGTCATCTGCAACAGAGACTAAACCTTTACCGAGTTTTTTGTTGTAAAGGCAGCGAGGGCGCTACTTGAAGGGTGTGATAGAGCGGCAATAATTATCGAATTTTGCCTCTTGAAAGTCACAATGCTTGCTTCTCCAACGTTCTTCCTCTAGTTTCATAAGATAAAAATTAACTTAGCGTTCTAATTTAATTCTCTCTTGCATCTCTTGCTGAAAAGATATCTCTGTTAATTATTTATCAAATCGATATTTCCTTTATTGTCTTTTCAATACCAATAAACCAAACCAAAGATTTATGAAAAAAGTCGGCAAACTATTCAGCGGCATCCTTCTCAGAGAAGCTCAGCCACAGTTAGGCTGCTTTGGCGCAAAGTTTTACTCACAATACAACTTTATCTCCCTCACAGACGTCCGTAATGCATCTATTTCAACCACCCCTAAAGGCGGCTCGAAAACCCAATCAAAAACCCCAAACACAACAGACCCCAATCAAAAACTTTCTGCAGAAGCGGAAACTGCTCGAAACTTCCGTGCTAATTTCTCAAACGAGGAAATTAAACGAGTAAAACCAAGTTTGCTCAATCGAAAAAAGACACCCATCACTCAAGGCGATATTTTCTTATTACACTCTTTTAACCCTTCCACTCTTCCAAAACAATATTTCGAACAAGCTCTCACTGAATTGCAAAATCTCAAAAGAATCATAAGCGAAGGTGACTTCACTCTGAACGTCGAAACCTGCAAGCTTCTGATCTTTTGGGGCAGCAAGATCTACAACCACGAGCCTAAGAACTTAGCCGCGCTGCTGAATTGCGTTGCTCCTCTCTTTGAGTCAGAACTGGATGCTGCTTTGCAAGAAAAACTAGCCTTCAATGGACTGCTCATTATCTATAACAGTATTTACCAAAACAAGGGTGACATATATGGTGCGACTGACGCGATTGTTCAATACCTCACCAAGTATCTCCAGTCAGTGGAAGGCGATTTTGACTATTTTGCTCAAGCCTGCTTGAAAAAAAGACTGAGAGCAGGTACCGACGAAGCGTTTAGATTGTTCTCGATCGTTCAGTTCTTCTCGAAAACATTGCAAACCCCTGAGTACAAAACCAACGCTGATATCCTCAAATTAGCTCATCTCTGCTTCCAACACATAGAAATTCTAATAGTCGCATCAGGTGAGCAAGTCTCTCCGATAATTTACAAGAAACTCCAAGATGCGTTGTATGCTATTGCAATGATCGACAAGCAGGCCTTAGACCGTGAGAACTCTGGCTTGGTCAGAATTTGGCTTGAGTGGAAGACTCAGTCTCTCCACAGATCAGATCTCGTTGACTTCTACAAGGCCTGCGCTTTCGCATCTGTCTGCCGCTACTCAACGAAGCTGGAAGACGCATTCATTGCGTTTTGGACAGAAGCGTCTAAGTACATCGTCGCTCACGCTCAAGACTTTGATGAGAATGCTCTCGGCAGTTTGCTATATTCGGTTGGTAAGGTTGGATCGATCTCTCCTAAGGCCTTGAAGGCGATAAGCCCATACTTAACCCCAGAGTATTTCGCTGAGTTGCGCGGGAATAGAAATTATGCGAAATTCTATAAGAATTTCATGCTTTTTGGAATCGATTCGTTGTTGATTACGAAAGCCAATTTACCTCGATACTTTGAAGACTTTAACGAAATCTTTAATAAATATGAAGCTCAAGGGTGGCCTAACGAAGCGACTGATAGTTTCTTGCAACTTGGCTCATCTTTCGCGCGTGCAGGCTGCTATTCATGGCAAATTTGGAAATATTTGTCGAATAACTTTGAGAAGATGGTCCAAACCCACAACAACTCTTATCAGTTATACTTCATACTGTCCCATTTCCAAAATTTCTTCGAAGAGATAGATGATGAAAACACAAAGAAATTGGCGCGACGACTCACGACTTCCCATGAAGAAGGCCAGAAAATCATTCAGCGGAATGCTATGGATTATACAAGTGTGATTTATACTCATACAGAGAGCACGTTCGTCGACTGGATGCAAAGCAGAGGATTCGAAGTGAAGAAAAATTATCCAAGTAATGCTTCTTTTTCTAATGGCTAATCTAATATTGATTCATAAATATAGTTGGAAATTTCTATGTTGATTACTATTTGCCAAAAGAGAACCTTGTCATTGAGATTGACCAACAGTTCCCAGAAAGCACTGATTTGAAGTTGCCAAGCGTGAGAAAGGTGTATCGAGAAAAGGTCATGCAAAAAGCAGGCCATAATCACGTTTTTCTGCCGATAAGCTCGTACTGTGAGGATAAAGCGAATGATCTCGATCTGCTTGAAAAGGTATCTAAGGTACTCGAAACCGAAACAAAATAAAGCTTAGAGGCAGGATAATTTGAATCTTTTTTTTTTGTTGCTGCTTAGAGTATGTGTGACTGTCTTTTCCACAATGCTTGTTTCGTTGTGTAAATAATGGATCTTTAAAATCTGGAATTGAGCGAGATCTAAGGCAAAATGCCAAAGACAGTAGAACTTGAGAATTGAGAGATTACAGTTCACTTGAACAAAATGAAATTGAAATTTCACGCTTGCTTCTGGTGAGTAGAATAAAATGAAAGCTTGTGAAAGAAGATGAAAGTTAATTCGAAATAAATATTCTGTATGTTGTAATAAAAAAAGATATCACTGAATAATTATTTTACACCTCAATCCCATCTTCCTCAGCTGAGCGGTCCCGATGGAGAGCCAAACCGAGAAAGTTCCTAGATCGATGAAAATCACGACGAACGAAAGTAATAATCTCATTCCAAGCAATTGAAGGTAATTAATGTTTAGATTTCGAAAGATCGAAACAGCTTGCCTGGACATCTTTCGGAAGCAACGTAATAAGTCTAGTTAATCTAAACACTAACAAAGAAATTGCGTGCTTCGATGGTGTTTCATTAAATTACACTGATGGTGGTAAAATGGCATTCAATTATTTCATGTAATTGAGCGCGAAGCTTATACACATTGCAAAATCATTCCGGATTCAAATCTGTTTGTTTCGGTCCATCATGGGGAGGAATTTATTTCTGCGAATTTCGCTATATTTGACATATCCAACAGCAGCAAACCTCATGAAATATTTAAGTTTGAAGAAATTCTAGGGGAGGATTGCAGTAATTATTGAACCACAAAACACACATCAAGCTCAGCATTTAGGTGATGTTGGAAGAGGCAGTATTGCTTATAACCTGAAACGGAATTTACTTGCCCTAATTCCTCTTGATGAAAACATCTCATATCATTTATTCGCAATTGATGGTATGAGCAACAACAAGAAGGCACCGCTGTTGCAAAAGTGTAAATGGTACCCACAGCGCAAAAGTAATGACTGTGTTCCAGTGATTCTGAATGCAATCACTCTTTAAGATGTAATTACGTGCATGGATATCGACCCACAAGGGAGACTAATCGCAACAAACGATGTTGATAGCATTTTTATGGTTTCTACAATAGATTCAGCCGAGTATATTTCAAATATCCAACTCAAAGCGAAATTCCAATATGGTACACTACTTTAGAGTCTCAGCATTTGTTTACAATATGAAATATGTCAGGGTTAATTTATAATCAATGCAAATGGACTACAATTCCGAGTGAATCTCTGCTTTACTTCACTCATTACCGAAGCACATTGAATATTCTTGATATAGAAAAAAATATTCTTGAGTTGCAAAGCTCAAAGCAAATACAGAGAGATCATTACCACTGTATGCATTTCGAATTGGTATTTTTATGGACATCTCTCCTATTCATTCTTGTGGCGTTATTCCTTTCTTTATTAATTCTGGCTTATACTATTAATATCAATTAGCTCTAGGAGAGATTGATGTGTGCCCAAACAACAGTAATTTAGTCGCTTTGGCGGGCTTCGAGGAACAAGATGTTAAAATTTACGATAGAAGAGAAGGTGGTGTGGTGAGAACTGTCTACGACATCGCCGACTTCTCAACAGACATTCACACAGTAAGATGGAGTCCAGATGGGAACTGGCTAGCAGTAGGATCGAAGGACCCGAATGTTAAAGTATTTGATTATGGTACAGAGAAAAGAATTTTCAGCAAACAAACAAGAGATTTAAGTAAAATCCCCTTTCTTAATAATAATCATCTTTGATACATGCTTTTAGAGGGGGTAGGTTCTGTAAGCTTCTTCTAGAGTGAAGAAATCTCTTAACAAGAATTAACTTGGCGATTATGAAATTTCAAATGAGGGAATGAACTAATTCATTGAAGAAGGGCTTGTTAGTTCAATACATGGTACTGGCGCCTAAAAATGTCTGAAAAATAAGACTGTGCTGCGTCATGATAGCCAAGAATTAATAGAAAATTTTTCGGCCTGGTAATAAGTTATTCTTTTTTCCAAGACTTCGTTCGCTTGTTCTATTAGCAAGATAGATTTATATTTATACTTATTGGATGAGTATTTTGCAACCGATTCTTCTGTCTCCTTCTTCGATATCTCTCTTTTACCAATAATACAATGAAAAAAACGATATTTTTGTGAATTAAAACGCACAAAATTGATTTTATTAGTTTGTTAAATCATAATTTTAAGAGTACATCACGATTCGAATGACAAGCACTTTGATCACAAAATCTGATAAGACAATCCTACCCTAATTATGCAGTAAATGAGACCATATCCATTGTCAAATGCTATACATGTATTTAATATTGAACTTTAATCACGATAAAACTCCTGAAATTTGAGCTAATTACAGAAAAGAAAGGAGAAATCTCAGTAGATCACAAAGCTCGGAGGAGGCGTTTCATTCGAAGTAAATTCCGTTGTTCTATTAGCCAATGCGTCCGAAAGTTCATTCATGCTAGACTTTCTCCTGCGACATTTTTCTTTGCTCTTATCCCACATTTTAATTGCAAGAGCATAAGCCAGAGCGTTAAACAACCCCTGCAAGTTAAAACAGACTTCCCACATTTTGATCCACCAAGGATCTTCTCCATCTCTGTCTGAAAAGAAAAATGTGACAAAATACACATTGCAGCAGATCAAGATCAACGGAAAACGTAATAGCTCGAATATGATACTGGAAGAGGTTTGCCTTCGAAGAGTTACATAGAGCAAGATATAATAGGACGAGCAAATTAAAACTCCGACGACTGATGGGACTGAATAAGAGATCGTCGCAGGCAAATCTCTGAGTCCTTCGAGTTTTCCTATGGAAAATGTCCAAAGGCACACCACTAAGATCGTGATGATTAAATAACTCCAGAAGCGCTCTTTTGAGACGAGATTGTCCGCTCTCTTGGTAAAAGACCAGAGAGAATGGGCAAAACAGCAAGCCCAAGCTATGGATTCATTTCTTGCAAGTAGCCAGATATAGTAGATGCTCCTGTTAAGCCACCATTGTGAGAAAAGCGCGCTTGTGCTTGAGATAAGGTCGATTGTAGATAAAACGAAGATCATTTTCCAAATTGAGTTTTTTTTGTCGCCTAAGAATAATGTAACCATGATGTTGAATAAACAGCCGAAAATGGAGAGCCCCAAAGGGATTTTGATAATAAGATTCTGAGAGTCTTCCATTGCAACTTGAGATTCGGCGCCTCTTTGCTCTTTTTTTGATTACAAATAAAATTATTTTTTAAGCTTGTGAGTCTTCGCTAGAAAGGCTCTCTCTGGAAATATGTGCTGACTATATTGCCTTATTGAGAGTTTTCAATGAGTCTGAGTGTTATTAAACGGAAACTGTCCAAATAATCGGTTGTGTTTCTTTAGTATTGAAGGAAATCATTGAGATGGTATGGATGCATGTATATCGGATCAGAGGATAAAATATCATTCAAGGAGTCTATCTTATGTTTCCTGAAGTGTAGCATGTGTACTGTAAGAAAAAATCAAGCTAATATGTTAGAAATGAAACTCGTGCCGAATCAGGTCTGTTAGATATATCTATCTATACAAAAACATCTACTTAATTCGTTTAAAAGTTAGTAATATGCACTGATAGACTCTATAACTTGAGAATAAGATCACGCAAAAAGCCATGAAGTTTTAATTTATCACAAAGCTTGGGTAGTAGGTCGCCAGCTCACTCGTTGACGTGCGCATAAATTCTAAATCTTCTTCTTGACTATGTCTTCTCCTGCGTAATTTTTCTTTAATTGTATGCCAGAGGTCCACTCCCAGAGCAGAGGCAAAAGCATTGAACAACCCTTGCAAATTGAAGCAGATTTCCCATATTGTAATCCACCATGGATTATTCTCACTTCTCTCAGAAAAGAAAAATACTAACAAATAACCATTGCAGAAAATCAGAATCAAAGGAAATCGTAATAGCTCTAAAATAGTGTTAGAGTAATCACTAGGGAGCTTTATGTACAGCAATCCGCAGTAAAAAGAACAAAATACAACGCCAATTACTGACGGAACTGCATAAGCGACCATTGGTGGTAAAATTTGAAGTGCTTGGATTTTTCCAAATGAGAAAGTCCAAATGCACGCAACTAAGATTGAGATGAGTAAATAACGCCAGAAAAACTCATATACGCCGAGTTTGACAGTCCTTTTGTATGAAGACCAGAGAGAATGAGTGAAGCAGCAAACCCAAGCAATTGATTGATTCCTCGATACCAGCCAAATATAGTACATTATTATGTTGAGCTTCCACAACGAATATAATGCGGTTGTGCTCGAGATAAAGTCAACAACTGATAATACTAAGACAATTTTCCTGATAGAATTTGTCTTGTCATCCAAATATAATGCAAACGTGACATTGAATAGACAGCCCAGAAAATTTAAGGTCAGAGGAATAGTAATGGTAAAATTTTGAAAGAATTCCATAACGATTTCTAGTTTGCTTGCTGTTGGTGTTTTGTTTTTTGCTTGTTTTATGGATAGATCCATCCAATCATTTTTGACTAGAATTAATTGCAACAAAATAAGCTAAGAAATTAGATTTTAATTTACTGAGTCTCAGTTACTATTTTTCCCACAGCTTTCAATCTTTCAGTGAGAAAAGAAATATTTCAAGCTGACCGACAAATATTGTTATTCGGGTTGAAGCAGGAAGAAAAAGAAGAAATTTTGAGATTCATCATATAAGCTTTACTTTGATTATGAAGAGTAATCGGCTGGCTAGCTAATTGAAATTTAATTATGAAAACATATATAAGCAGTTAAACTTTATTTATACAATTGTGAAGCTCGAGACTACAGTCGAGGAAGCTCGAAAATCTTTCCTTTTCATGATCAAAGAATCCGAAAGTTCATTCGTAGCTGGTCCTTTTTTGCGGCACTTTTCTTTCAGCGTATGCCAGATATTGATAGCCAGCGCATAAACAAGAGCATTGAGCAACCCTTGCATGTTGAAGCAAATTTCGCATATGTTAAGCCACCATGGTTCATTCTCGCTTATTCCTGAAATGAAAAAAGCAAAAAAGTAGGCATTACAGCAAATCAGAATTAATGGAAAACGCAAGAGCTCTAATATCATACTGGATGAGGTTTCTTTCCGGAGAGATATGTACAATTTCACATAGTAATAGGAACAAAACATAACTCCTATTACTGATGGAATTGAATAAGAATACTTGGCCGACAAATTTCTGAGCGCTTCAATTTCTCCCATCGAATATGACCATAAGCAGACCATTAGGATTGATGTAAACAAATAAATCCAGAAAGGTTCTTGTACTTCCAGTTTTATGGTTTTCTGGTAGGAAACCCAGAGAGAGTGAGTAAAACAGCACGTCCAAGCTATGGATTGATTTCTTGAGATGAACCAGATGAAATAGAGGACTGGGTTCAGCCACCATGACATGATTAAGGCGCTTGTGCTTGAGATAAGATCAATTGCTGACAAAACGAAGACCATTTTCCAAATTGAATTGTGATGATCCACGAAAAACAATGAAACTATGAGGTTGAATAGACATCCAAGAATGGACAATCCCAAAGAGACCTTAATAATGACTTCGTGTACAAGTTCATGAGATAGTTCCATTGAATTGATATTTCTATTTCTTTTTTGCATTATAATTAGACAAACCTATCTTTCTCAGGTTGACCCTAGAAATTAGGTGTTCCCACAAAATACTTGAAATTCCTAAATTCTGTTCTTAAAATACTAGTTGGCAAAATGCAAGTGAAAATTTGTCTACTAAGTCTCTAGAACGATTCAGAGCTATGAGTGAGAGAGAGATTAATACCAGATAAATGCTCTTTAAAGAAGTCGAAGCGCCTGATAGTTATAATTTGTAAGAATCGAAGTTATTCTCATTTTAGGCCATTCTCTTCTGTTCTGGAAGTTGTTCAGAGAGTAATTTGAGTGAAGGTGAGAGATCCATGTCATGAAGGTACTGCTTTATATGATGAGCAATAATAATTTAGACTCCCGAAAACTTTCTTTTGAAGGATTAAAATTTATTGTTATTTCGTACTGATTACGAAGCAATAAATTAGAAGGATACACATCCTCTCAATTATATTGAACCTGAGTTCCGCTCCTTCATAATCAGCAAGAACGGCTTTTTTTCACTTCTGAAAAAAGATGCAAAGCAAAACGGCTAAAAAAGAAGAATCTTTGCATCAAATATCAGATAAATTCAATGGTACTTGCAGCAATTCTTTGACTTTCTTAAGAAAACTCAATGGAAACTGTTATTTTCTCAATTACTTACTTTCCAAGTCATGTGAATAAATTTCCTCATTTTCAGCATCAACACAAAATCTTCTCGCCTGGTGCTCAGCAGGAAAAAATAAAATAAGTGTCATTGACATTGAATCTGAGCAGACTTGTGTCGATTTTGACGGAGTAAATGTGCATCAGACGAGCGAAAGCTGTATGGTTAATCGTTGAGGATCTCATCTCTAAAAGGATTTCTTATAAGACTACAAGTGGGCTTCTTGGACCTATCTCAAAGAAATTTCAGATACAGAGCTAGTCATCTCGTTGCAAGTGCTTCGAAATAACTCTTCAAATTTCGAAGTTTTCGACATTTCGAAGAAAACCAAAAAAGCGAAGAAATTATTCTCATTTGAAGAGGTAAATGAAGGTAATTCGTTCGATTTTCATAACGTTTCCTCTTCTAATTACTTTCCTCTCTAGTAAAGAGAGAAGGAGATTATATAACCTATGCCCCTCGAAGAGGCTTGATAGGAGTCAGTCCTATTCCAGGAAAGATTTCCTATCATTTATTCAAAATTGACCACGAGGATACCAAACAGATTAGGCTATTACGAAAATCCAAATGGCCTTTGGAATTTTCGAGTGGTGAGTAATGCCAGCAAGGCCTAATCAAATTTATAATTCAGATAATGAGGTGACTGGCTTAGATTTCAATACTTGGGGCACCAAAGCTGCAAGTATCGATACTAACGGTCTATGTTTAGTATCGGAGATAGACAACGGGTGTTCTCTGCTTCACTTCCGATTAGACACACTGCAAGGTATTGTCGTTTTTAATTGTCATTACAATACTTGCCTTGTTTATTGGGACAATCACTTTAGATCCGACAGCACGCTGTAAATGGAGCTATATAAGCGATGAGCCGAAAATATTTGTTAAATATAATAGTTACTGGTTAAATGTTCTCGATAGTGAGAAACGGATGCTGATTTATAAAGACCCTATTTATCTAGGTAAGAAAATTTTTATTCGAACATCTCTTGACAATTTTCTGTACCAGAACCTGTTTCGTTGCTTTCAGGTGCGACATTCTGGATCGATGTTTGTCAAGGAGGAAATGATCTCGTGGCGGCAGGAGGTATGGACCAAACAGTTCGTATTTATGATCCTCGGGCCTCTGGAATTTCGAAAATATATGAAGATTTGCACACTGGTAATATATATTACACTCATCTTCGTTCTAGAAAATTGATGACAATTTTCATTAGATTGGATATATTGTGTCAAATGGAGCCCTTGTGGGAGGTTTCTAGCAAGCGCATCTCTTGATAGCACTGTGCAGCTGATTGATTTGAGATCAGATCAGGT